>ENA-ORDA01000001-ORDA01000001.1-marine-metagenome-genome-assembly--contig:-NODE-1-length-284396-cov-8.551022_pt1 | contig 284396 bp, 235 predicted proteins | sample MGYA00237778_ERZ508506 | MGnify/ENA primary metagenome ERZ508506 (study PRJEB26177, sample SAMN06267891) | marine metagenome | isolation source: Monterey Bay, California, USA | place: Pacific...
AAATCCCTGAAAAAATGGACTGTAACACATATGAGGACATGTTCTATGATGCCAACCCGGAGTTTTGGCATCTACCTATTGGTGTAGGAATTATTTTTTCATTAGGCTCGACAATAGCACTGTGGTTGAATTGGACATCTAACAACGCAGTCAAGCGTGCTTACTTACAATTAGAGGCTATGAATAAGTGATTGACTTATTTCATGTGGGGTTATGCTAGGGCTCCTCGTATACGAATTGCATCTTCACATGGGTTCGCAGTCCGTCATATTCGTGCGTAGTGTCTGACAAGACCCACTGCTAGCCCTATGAAACACTTCAAAATCGACTACGCAGTAAAACCAGGACCATCATCAGCAGATTGACACCCAATACTAATTCAGGAAGATAATCCAAATTCTGTGTCACTGCAAGTGCAAAAATAAGCAAGGATTGCATGCCAAAGCCAAGGAACGATGACACGGTCAATTCGAAGGTTAAACCCTTGGAACCTTTACCAGCTAGTCCAGAGATAATTCGGTCCTGCCAACTAAAAAATAGCAGGTATACAGAATGGAACATATTGACGTTGCGTTGTTGTTCCCAAGGGTGAGCTACCGGTCGTATGCGTTCATCAATTCTACTTGTTGAATCCCCTGAACCCAACGCTCTCATCAATACAGAATAGTGGTTGAAGAGCGAGTATTGGAATAGCGTGGCAAGAATCATGATACTCGTGAACAGTAAGTTCCAATCAAATACAGTTCCAAAGGCCCCCATGACGGCTATCAGACCAATTGTATCTGCTACTGTGTCCCAATATCTGCCAACATGTGAAGGCCTTTCACGAATTCGTGCCAATTCGCCATCGACCGCATCTATGACGCCTTTAACGATCAGAAGAAAACATGCAAGAATTGGTTGCCCATCAAGAATCAACCAAGCGCTGTAGATTGTGAGAAGAAGATGGAAGGTTGTGACTTGAATGACTGAGACCGGCTTTTCCTTGAGAAACCGTGCCATTACTCGGGCGAAGGGTCTCCCCCATTCCGAAAGATCTACGACATTCCTGTCCCCGTATTTCCTAACAGCCACAGGTACGCCCAAACGACTCTACGGCCCTCCGCTCATAACCTTGAGCATCAAATCATCGCCATCTTGGCGAGTTCGGGTGAATCATTATACCTGCGGATGAAGTAGTTCCCACATGGGTGAAGACTCACAAATTGAAAAAGGATTAATGTTAACCAAAGCATTCATGATCAATACAGTCATATTGTTTGTAAGTTATTCATTATATACGTTTGATTTGGGTTTAATCCCCTCGGGAATCTCTGATATTCCACTGCTTATATTCATCATTTCTTTCATTGTTGAAGTGGTTCTGCTCATCGTGTTAACACGCTTGAGCAAGACCGAATCAATATGCGAAATCGAGGGTTGTGATAATACGACTCTAATCAACAAAAAAGTATGTCCAAAGCACGATGAAGAAGTTGTCAATGCTCTTCGAAACAATCGCATTGCAGCCGTCGTCGGATTAACGATAGTAGTCTTGTATTTCTTAATTTTAAAATGAAATGAACGACAGACAAAGAGGGCTTCGAAGGATAAGCCATCTCCTACAAACACGCTGAAGAAGGCATCATGCCTTAGGTTCAAAGCATGAATTGATAACTTACTGACGGGTCAAAGGGTCATGGAACGAATGATCGTCGGTGGCGGATGCTTTTGGTGTGTTGAAGGTGCTTACAAGGACATCCACGGAGTTGAAACTGCACTACCCGCTTATGCAGGCGGCCCGGACCCCAGCCCTACCTACAAGAGCGTCTGCTCAGGAAGAACTGGCCACGCAGAGGTGGTTGAAGTTGTATACGATGCAACTGCAGTTAGTTATGAAACGCTTCTTGAAGTGTTTTTCACCGTGCACGACCCTACCCAACTCAATCGTCAGGGAAACGATATTGGAACTCAATACCGAAGTTGTATCATGCCTTTAACCGAAGGGCAGCGCGCTGTTGCTGAAACTACAATGGCCTCGATGCAAGACTATTATGACGACCCAATTGTGACGACGATTGAACCACCGTTGAATTTCCTAATAGCCGAAAAAGAGCATCATGATTACTATGCGAGAAACCCTTACCAAGGGTACTGCGCAGCAGTGGTTGGGCCAAAAATTGCCAAAGTAAGAGCAAAACACGCAGATCTTTACCGCTGAGGCGAAGACTTTACCCAACATGTTGGGCCGTGATGTTCAAGAGTCGTCTGTAACGACGGTGAGTCATGGTCAACAGCGTACCCATGCCACCCGCCCCCGTGAACGAACCCATCCTCGGCTATCTGCCCGGTAGCGAAGAGCGACTCGAACTTGAGGCGGAAGTGAAGCGGCAATCTTCAGAAATACTTGAGATTCCATGCGTGATTAACGGTGAAGAAATATTCACTGGAAACGTTGTTGAGCAAGTCATGCCGCATGACCACGGTCACGTCATTGCACGAGTACACATGGCAGGAGAAGCAGAAGTAAAGTCTGCAATTGAAAGCGCTCTAGCAGCACACAAGATGTGGTCAACCATGCCTTGGCAGGCACGAGCGGCAATCTTCCTCAAGGCGAGTGAACTACTTGCCGGCCCTCGCCGTGCTGAGATTAACGCATCAACAATGATCAATCAATCCAAGACATGCCACCAAGCCGAAATTGATTCGGCTTGTGAACTGATTGACTTTTGGAGATTCAATGCAGATTATTGCCGTCAAATCTACGAAGACTTGCAACCACCCGTCTCCCCGTCCTCAATGTGGAACTCAAGCGAAGTACGCCCGTTGGAAGGGTTTGTATTCTCTGTAACTCCGTTTAATTTCTCAAGCATTGCTGCTAACCTGCCCTCCAGTGCCGCACTTATGGGCAACGTTGGAGTATGGAAGCCGTCCCGGAATTCATACGTTTCCAATTACCGATTGATGCGCTTGATGATGGACGCTGGCTTGCCTGCTGGAGTCATCAATTTCGTCCCAGGTAAGGCAAGTATGGTTGGGGATATGTGCCTAGGACATCCAGCCCTTGCTGGTATTCACTTCACGGGTTCAACCCGAGTCTTCCGCCAAATGTGGCGAGATGTTGCAAATAATCTGGAGAACTTGAATTCATACCCGCGCATTGTCGGTGAAACTGGCGGGAAAGACTTCATCGTCGCTCATCCCGATTGTGACCGTCGCGCCCTTCTCGTCGCCATGCTACGAGGTAGTTTTGAGTTTCAAGGTCAAAAGTGCAGTGCTGCAAGCCGAGCCTATGTACCAAAGTCTGTATGGTCTGCAATCAAGGACGACTATTGTGCAGAGGTCGCTAAAATTACCGTTGGGGACCCTCGTACCTTTACCAACTTCCTCGGAGCAGTTATCGATAAGAAGTCATTTGACAATATTGCAGGCTACATCGACCGAGCAACGGCTAACCCTGACTGTGAGATTGTAACCGGCGGTACCTACGACGATAGCGTTGGGTACTTCGTTCAACCAACAACCATCGTGTGCAACGACCCGAGAAGTGAAAGTATGGTTGAGGAGATCTTCGGACCTGTCCTCTCCGTCCACGTCTACGAAGATTCTGAATTTGAAGCAGTTCTTGAGCTCTGCGACACCACTTCTGAATATGCACTTACTGGCTCTATTTTTGCCACCGACCGAACTCATATCGAAACGGCACTTAACGCCCTTCGATATTCAGCTGGAAACTTCTACATCAACGATAAACCAACTGGGGCGGTTGTTGGACAACAGCCCTTTGGAGGTGCACGAGGTAGCGGTACAAATGACAAGGCTGGAAGTCCACTCAATCTTCTCCGCTGGGTAAGTCCTCGCTCTATCAAGGAAACATTTGCCCCACCACACGACTGGACCTACGGGTTCCATCAGTGAGTTTGCTGTTTCTTTCTTGCTAGACGATTCAGGTATGCTTGTTCTGCCTTGTCAATGAGGTATTTAGGCTCATACCGGTTGCTCACCATGCCGATTAGATACCAACCAAATGAAAGAATCGGTGTAACAAGGAATGTGGTAAGGCAAAGCCATACAATGAGGTTCCCTTGTGTTACATCCCAAGCCCAAAAACTGACTCCGATCAAACATAGTGGCAGCCAAAGACGAGCGGCATTGCTCGGCGTGGACATGCCCTTGTGGTCTCGACGAGGAGCAAACAATCCTTCTAGAACCATACTTCAAGATTTTACGGTTTACTTATCAATCACCGTTTGTGGGCATTCATCCATTCCTTGATGAAGGAGAACCGCTTGGTACCACATCCTGCAATGATGAATGCTTCTGCCGAATGCTGTTTTTCAGTGACGAGTGATGGGCGAACTGAGCGGGACTCAAACTCATGAGGTGTTGCTATTCAACCTGGATTTCAACCCGCAATGCAAGTACAGGCCATACCCCTGACTCCAATTCCAACCGACCTGACCGTGTGGAAGGCCTCGACTCCATGGCAGACCGTTCGCTCCATGCTTGGGCTCGTTCTGGTCTGTTTTTTCATTGCTCAAATATCAGTTTTCGTCGTTGCTGGATTCGTTGACGGGGACCTCAACGGAACACCTGGTCCATTTGAACCGTTTTTCACGTTTATTGGAGGCATCTGCTTGTCTCCGTTTCTTATGCTTTTTTTCTACCTTCGACGCCCAAGACTGACCCACAGCATTACTGCTGAACCTCATCAAAATGGCGCTCATCAGCACATTCTTGTAGGCGGGAGCGTGATCCAATCGCCTGTTCCGACCTTAGTACGTCATCATCTCTTTCGTTCAACTGCTCCTCTTGAAATGCCAAGACCGCTTCATCTCTGGGCTTTGTTTTTTGGTGGAGTGATTCTCTCTTCTGTATGTCTCCTTCCATTGATGATTTTTGGACCGAATGTGTTGAGCATCATGCTCGCTCTTGTTATCGTCTTACCTGCATGGTTGATTGGCTTTGCAGCACCTGTTTTTGCATGGTGGTCAATAAGCAGTCGACATCTTGGAATCAACATTTCAAGAAGAGATGCTGAGTGGATTTTAGCAGCCGGAATGCTTTCTACAATCCCCGCAATTATCATTAATTCACTCATCTCTCCGTTGATGTTGAACGTTATTGGACTCGATGCGATGGAAGTTGGTTCTTGGGGTGAAGGTTTTATCCTCTTCTTGTCCGCTCCGATTGGAGAAGAATTGAGCAAAGCGTTGGCTGTACTCGCATTAAGCCACCTTATTCTTTCCCCAAAACATGGCTTTTATGTTGGCTCGACGGTAGGGCTAGGATTTGCTTTGCTTGAAAACGCACAATATATTTCGATGGCTCTCGTTGGAGACTACAGCAGCATTTCCTACTTCTTCACCGCCATGCTGCGAGGAATAAGTTCCATCCCGGGTCACGCATTGTGGACAGGCCTCTCTGGCTACGCCATCGGTTGTTGGATGGGGAGAGGAAATCGTCTTCCTTTGCTGAGTGACCGTTCATCTTACGTCACTGCCAAAAGCAATGCAAAATGGGTTCTCTACAATAAAAATGGAACCCCTGAAACCACAACAGGATGGGCAAATATGCCTTCAGAACGAATGATGAAATTTGTAAGCAAATTGGAAAAGCACTCTTGGAACTTACCAAGAACCGTTCCTGCAGGGATTGCTGCTGCGATCCTTGGCCATGGGTTATGGAACGGTACTTCTTGGGGAGTGAGTAAAATCCTCGCTGATGCGGACACATTACTTTCAGTAGCCCTCCAACTTTCGTGGTTAGTAATTATGATAGCTACGCTATGGCTCTTCATTCTAAGATGGCTACCCAGTATTGTATTAGATGCCCAAGATGGGCCATTTTGATACATCATTGGGTCATGAATTCAAAAGGGATGTCCCTGTCCCAAGAATACTGATTGGTCGTTCTCACCACATCCTACAAGGAGGGAAATACATGAATATCTTTGAGAGTGGACTGAATTCAGGTAACTTAATCGTTACATCCATTCTCGTCATTGGCCTTCTCTACATTTCATCTAAGGCTCGAATGCTGGACAAAAAAGGGGCAAATGCTGCTGCGGTGTTGGGAGCAATTGTCGGAGGTTTAGGACACTGGACATGGTTGTTGATTCTCCTTGGGTTCCTGGTCTGTTCCCACAAAGCCACAAAGTGGAGATTTGATGAAAAAGCCGAACTCGGAATGTGTGAATCAAATGATGGCCATCGCGGATGGACCAACGTTGTGGCCAATGGAGCAATCCCCGGTTTAATGTGCGTGTTTGCTTACTTAAGCGGAGATTATGATGCATGGATTTGGATGTTTGGGGCTGCTGTGGCTGTAGCCGCATCGGACACCTTTGCAAGCGAAATTGGATGCATGGACACAAGAGTTCGCATGATCACGACCTTCAAACCATGCCAACAAGGAGAAAACGGTGGCTTTTCACCCAACGGGCAGCTAGCAGCAATCGTCGGTTCATCAGTGGTTGCGATTCTAACCTTGGGCGCATGGGCGCTGACCGCTGAAGATAGTGTGTTCAATGAAGGATTACGCCTCGGTGGCATTCTTGCTGTAATCGGATGGCTTGGATGTCAAATTGATAGTTATCTTGGCGCATTACTTGAAAACCGTGGATATTTGACCAAAGGCTCCGTTAATGCACTTGCAATTACCGGCGGGGTAATGATGATGTGGATTTACACTGGCATGCCCCTTTGAGGCATTTCACATCCGGCCATCGTATTCTTGAACCGAGACGCTTTGGTCTCACCATGGGGCGAAGGCTATGGGTTCTTGCAGCCGTAGCCCTGATGTTTTCAATTTCAATGGTGAATTCAGTTCTCGCAGAGAACGATGAGGTCTTTGAAGCAGGTTTTGTTGAGTGGACCATCAACAATCATGAACGCTTGTATTTGGAAGGTTCAAACCCCGATGAGGCCGTCCTGCAGCGTGGACAAACCGATTCTGCTGTCGGAGGATTCACCACAGGAGTCACCCCGAATCCAATTCCAGTATTTTCTGTCCAAAGCCCCCCAGTGGTTGAACCCGTAGAAGTCGATGTGATGATGGGTGTTTATTTCAGTGTCATTCTTGATGGAGGAGTAGGTCCTCAGTCGTGTACTCGACAAGCGCCTGCACCAGGAGAAGTTACAACGACACTGTTTTACTCCGTCTTTGTAGGAGGTTCTGAAATTTATACGGATGAAGTCTCGCAAATCGTTGACAAAGTCGCAGAGAATGATGCCATGAATTTTTCCGGAGAAATGAAGAACGTTTCGTTGAAACTTGCCCCTGGAGATAGCATTAGCCTAAGTTTAGACATCCACCATCAGTGCTTTGGAACACAAGCCCGTGTTCAATGGGGCGGTTTTGAGTACAACAGTGGTGGCATCATTATGGAAGGTGCCTTCTATCAACCTGAAGCTCGGATTATTGTAGACGAGTCTCGTTTTGCCCACGTTGAATTGAGCCACAACCTACCTTGGGGACTTGACGACCTGAGAGATGAGAAATGGGAGATTTGGGGTCCATTTGACAACCGTGAAAAATCGACTAAAGATGGAGAATTCCTCGTTGAAACAAGCGCAGGGCGTATCCGAATGGTTCGAGACCTTGGCGAAAACGAATCCGTATACACATGGACAGGAGCAAAAAAATTACCTATTGGAAATTTGAATCTTCAATTCTGCTTGCGAACCATTGCTGGTGATTTGAACAGTGACTGCCATGCTGAAGGTATATTGCGCTTTGAGGTCAATGAAGGAGATACTGGATTTGCTAGCGCTGGACTCTTCCTCTCCATCACGACCTTTCTCGCACTTGCTGGCTACATTATCAATGCATTCCGAAGTGGACTCTTGCTCCCCGCACCAATTATTGCCGCATTGTTAGCACTGGCACTATTGACCTTGCCTACCATCTTTGACATTCCAAATTTAGGCGCTGATGCTGTGATTCAACCTACGACGAAAGTCATTGACTCACCCCTTGTCAACCTTGCTGGTGATGAAATTCGATTGAGTGAAGTGCTTGACGGACATGAAGCTGTGTTGATCGGTGTGGTTCTCCCTGGGTCAGAAAACGCATTGACTCAGGCCACTCAACTGAACAAGAGCATTGACCAACTTGGAGAACGAGTAACAGTGATTCAAATCGTTACTGGAGAAGATGCGAGAATCAGCGACGTATCGTCTCTAAAATCTCAAATAAACGCCACGTGGGAAATATTCCTTGACAAAGATGCCCAATTCGCTCAGAGTCTACCGACCGGGCGTTCTGATGCCGTTGTTATCGTGGACCCTGCTATGCACGTCACCTTCTCTCAACCATCATCTGCAGCAATGCTTGATATTGTGGAGGCTGTTGATGCAATAGGCTCTGGAGGCCCCATGTCAGCAGCATCTTACTTTGGCCTTATTATCGGTCCAGGTATGTTCCTTTTGTTCCTTGCCCTCCCAAGAGAAGAGTGGACGGTTCCCGAAGAACCACTTCCACCAGGACTTCTTTGGGCTTCAATTGTGATTTCATCAGGAGCAGGAATTCTGCTCATCAATCTGCCTGCCCTCGTTTTGACCTTGCTACCAGTAGCCATCGGTGCAAGATTCATCCTTGATCTCGTCATGATGGCATGGATGCTGGAAATGTGTTTCTTTACCGCAAAGCGTGGCTCACCCTATGAGGCCGATGCACTCGGTAAATTGATGCATTCACTCTTCCCCAAAGCATTCCAAAATTGGAGAGACCCTGTTGACCTTGACCGGGATGTTTTGCTTGGAGTTTGGCTCGGATGGTTTGGCTGGCTTAGTTTCCCATCACTGTTCCCACAAGGAATTGGAGCCACAGCTCTTCTCGGAGTTGGTGGAGCATTCATGGCCGTACTGTTCTTAATACTCTATGTCTTAATCGGAGGTTTTGTTGTTCTCATGCTTCGTATTGTTTCATCTTGGGGTGGACCATTCTCTCGTCTCTTTGGTAAATTCGGTGGAGAAGTATTTGCTCAGTTCGTAGGATGGGTTTTACTCCCTGTAGCCCTTTGGGTGGGCGTTAACACCGCCATCAATGCAATGGAACTAGGAATCTTTTGATCCTCAACAGGTATTATGACGGTTGATGGCAATGGCCGTCATATGTCAACAAATATTGACCATTGGAGCAAAACCAGTTTTGACTTATTTTGCAAATGTCCACGAGCGTGGGCATTAGCATACGGTAGCAAAAAGAAATCCACCAAACCGTCTGGAAGCAGAGGAAGGCCAACCTATCGACTTTCCGACCTTGCAATTAGAGCGGGTAGGAGGACGCTGTTGGAGGAATTAGGTGACCTATACAACAACAAGAGGTGGAGTGAGCCTTACACATTGCGGCGAATAAAGGCTCACTTGGACGAACAAGTCTGGATTAACCGAATACGTACAGATTCTTTGGTTTTAGAGGGCCTTGCCGCACAAATATCACATCGGCTCAAACGTCTGCGGCAAACTGATTTGCTCAAGCCGATATGGGCGAAAGAGCCTCGCAGGTGGGCTTTTTTTGAACGGATTAACAGCATCCAAATCGGAGCCCTCAACCTCTACGCCACCCCCGATATTGTCGTATACCACCAGCACAAATGGACGCTCTTTCGATTAAGGTTTCAATCGGGGAATCCACTTCCAAGTAGAGATTTAGAAGATGCGTTGATGGTCCACTGGGCCATGCACCAGGCTGGCCTACCTGACCGATTGGAAGATTACAGAATTCGAACGTTGACTTGGGTTGGTGAGGAATGGATTCAGGGGGATGTACACATTAATTCTAACAGCGTTCGGGATGCTTGGATGATGCTTCAACACGACTTGTTAGAGATGAATTGGATGAAACGTTGGATTTCAGCAGATCCGAAACTGGACAGCCTGCCTCTTGCAAGGCGTGAGAGCGATTGCAACGGGTGCAGATATCGCCCTACTTGCCCTGCATCTATAGGATTGAAGAAGGCAAAGAAGCAACAAGAATTACGACAACTCAAAGGCTTAAAGATAGGCGATTAAATCTTTGAGGACTGCATCAACATCGCTTGCCTTTGTGACACCACTTGCGAGTAAAACTCCCTCCGCACCAAGCTCAAGTGCCGTTGCAACATCTGTTCCATTTTTGACTCCTGCACCGCAAAGAACCCTCACAGCAGGATTTACCGCTTTCACAGCAGCCACTGTATCGCTAACAATCGCTGGGTCTGCACTTGTAACTGAGATGTCGCCGCCAATAAGTTCTGGAGGTTCAACGGCAATGAATGTAGGTCCTAATTCTGCCAGTGCCTTTGCCTCTTCAACATCGGCAGCGCAAGCACAGACAGGAAATCCATCAGGCAGCATTTCCAGAAGATTTGCCACATGTTCAATGGACACTTTATGCTCTGCGTGATTGATGAGTGTTCCTATTGCCCCCCGAGAGCGTGCGGTTTGAGGTTCAAGCCATCCAGTATAGCCACCGAGTCCAACTGGGTCCAAGTGCTGGGACCACACTTCCACTGACGAAGATGCTGCTGAGAGCGTATTCAAATCAAATGCAGATACAGCGGCAACAAGAGTTGCTGGGCCGTCACCAAATCGCTCCATGGCCTGAAACAGGTGTTCTGCAGCCTGGCCTGAGGCACTTGAATAGGTCTTGAAATTTACAACAACCAGCGGCTTGGACATAAGGTTCCGTTAGCAATGGAGGATTTGAGGTTTGAGACTTAAATGAACGAAAGATTGCGATTCATTAAGATTCCACAGGAGGCCACTGCCCACCATTCAGTACTGTCCCAGAAGGAACGGTCGAACCATGGTCAACGACGACTCCAGTCAATGTACAGTTTGCGCCAATACGCGCATTTTTCCCGATAAGACAAGCGTCCAAAATACAGCCATCACCAAGGTGTACACCTGACAAAAGGCTGCTCTGGTGGATGCGGCCGGTTCCCAACTCGCATGATTTTGAAATCATCGAATCCGTCACTGTTGCTGATGAAGGCGCATTACCTTGTTCGTACCAACTTGTTGAGTGAACCGTACCGTGGTTGAATCGTTCATGCTCAATGCATGCCTTCGCACCTTGATTCCAAGCCGCAGGCGTCCCTGCATCTATGAAATATCCATTGAAATCTTGCCCGCTAAGCAAGCCTTCTTGAGCTAATTTTGGGAACACTTCTCGTTCAATGGAATGTTTTCCCTTTGGCATCCAATCAAAGATATCGTCATTGAAGATGTAAGAACCAGCATTAATTAAATTTGAAAACACTTCTTCTGGTTTCGGCTTCTCCTTAAACCGAGTAATTCGTTGATCGTCATCGAGTCCGACGATACCAAAACGAGTTGGGTCTTCAACTTCCCAAAGGCCTAACGTACCTACCGACTTGTTCCTCTTGTGAAGGTTGAGCAGTTCTGAGGCGTCTAATGAAGAAATAATGTCTCCGTTGAAGCACGCAAAGGTCCCACTTACGACATCACGACAATTGCCTAATGCACCACCTGTCCCCAAGGGTTTGTTCTCGGGAACAATTCGCACATCAAAAGGAACTTCATGCTCTTCAAAATAAGTTTCAATAATATCGACCTTATATCCTCCAGCAACAACAACTTCGTCTACCAAATCTGCTGGAAGAGAACTCACGACATGTTCGAGGAGAGTTCGGTCAAGCATGGGTAACAGAGGCTTTGGGACACTGTTAGTCCAAGGCCGAAGTCGGGAACCAACACCTCCGGCGAGAACCACGACCTGCATGGCTCGCCGTTCATCCACTATGCTATGAAGGCCGCGGCCCTTATGGCCTCAATGAAGAACAAATACATCGGCTCGAGTTTGGGGAAGTCAATATTAAAATCTCTCAAAATCGGCTGACGATTCCATCAAAGTATTGAAAGACGGCCTTCCATTGGTTGCATTTGGAGAGCATCATGAACATTCACGAATACCAAGGAAAAGCCCTACTCAAAGCACACGGTGTACCAGTGCTTGAAGGCGTGCACTGTACCTCTGTTGAGGATGCACTACATGCGTACGATTCCTTGGGGAGCAAAGTCGTGGCTGTGAAATCTCAAATCCATGCTGGTGGAAGAGGAAAAGGTACCCTCTTCAATCCAACATCCCGTGACCATGTGATGGACGGAGGCGTTAAAATCGCCTTTTCAAAGGATGAAGTCAAGACCTATGCAACCAACATTCTTGGAAATCTTCTGGTAACCATCCAGACCGGAGATGAAGGAAAGGTCGTCAACAACCTCTACATCGAGGCTGGATGCGATATTGCCCACGAGTATTACCTCGCAATTTTAGTTGACCGAGAAAACAAGGCCGTTCTCATCATGGCTTCTACTGAAGGAGGAATGGACATTGAACATGTTGCTGAAACCACTCCTGAGAAAATTCATAAAATCTCTGTTGACCCAAATGCAGGCCTTCTCGGTTACCAAAAGCGTGACCTCGGATTGGACCTTGGACTCCAAGGTACCGCATTAAAATCGTTCATGAAATCCTTGACCTCAATGTACAACATGTTTGTGAACAACGATTGTGCTATGGTTGAGATCAACCCTCTCGTAAAAACCGGAGATGACCAAATCGTCGCCTTGGACGCAAAAATCTCGTTTGATGAAAATGCAGAATTCCGTCATAAGACATGGGATGAACTTCGAGACCTTTCAGAAGAAGAGGATGTTGAAATCCGAGCCAAGGAAACGGGCCTGTCCTATGTCAAACTCGATGGGAACATCGGGTGCCTTGTCAACGGTGCTGGTTTGGCCATGGCAACGATGGACGTCATCAAACTCTACGGAGGTGAGCCTGCGAATTTCCTCGATGTGGGTGGTGGCGCCAACGAAGAACAGGTCAAAACCGCATTCTCAATCATCCTTGAAGACCCGAATGTCAAGGGTATTCTCGTCAACATCTTTGGTGGAATCATGCGTTGTGATATCATCGCTAGAGGCGTGATTGCAGCAACTGAAGCATTGTCACTGGATGTGCCGTTGGTCGTGCGACTCGCAGGAACAAACGTAGACGAAGGAAAGGCAATCTTGGCTGCGTCAGAACTCAACATACATCCTGCAGACGACCTTGCTGAAGGTGCTCAACGTATTGTAGAATTGATTGGAGGTGTTGCTTGATGGCTATATGGATTGAAGAAGACGCAAAGGTACTCGTGCAAGGAATTACTGGAAAGCAAGGAATGTTCCATGCAGATAAGATGGTTGAATACGGAACCAATATCGTCGGTGGATGCACTCCCGGAAAAGGAGGGAAAACGGTTGAACTTCAAGGAAATCCATACCCTGTCTGGAACTCCATGTTTGAAGCGATTCAAGCTACTGATGCTAATGCAACGGTCATCTATGTCCCACCCCCATTTGCTGCTGAAGCAATCATGGAAGCAGCGGACGCTTTTGATACCGTGAAAGGAGAAGGTGTCGTGGTTTGTATTACAGAAGGAATTCCAACACTTGACATGGTCAAAGCCGTTGCCTTTGTGGAAAACCGACCAGGAGTTCGTTTAATCGGACCAAACTGCCCTGGAATCATTACACCTGGGGACAATGGAGGCGCAAAGATTGGAATTATGCCCGGTCACATTCACGCTAAAGGACGAATTGGAATCGTATCCAAATCTGGAACCTTAACTTACGAAGCAGTAGCTCAAACAATGAGCATCGATGAAGGCCAATCCACATGCGTTGGAATTGGTGGAGACCCTGTAAACGGTACAGGATTCATTGAATGCCTTGCTGCATTTCAAGCAGACCCGCAAACTGCTGCAATCGTCATGATTGGCGAAATCGGTGGTAATGCCGAGCAAGAAGCAGCAGCATGGGCCGCTGAAAATGTCACCAAACCTATCGTTGGATTCGTTGCGGGTGCGACAGCCCCTCCCGGAAAGAGAATGGGGCACGCAGGTGCTATCATCTCCGGTGGAAAAGGAACTGCAGAAGAAAAATTCGAAGCCTTTGAAGCCGCTGGAATCGCTTGTGCAAAAGACCCATCCGAACTTGGAGCAGTCCTCCTTGAATCCCTCAAGGCAGCGGGACTACGCTGATTTAGAGATAGACATCTTTCAGATGAAGTGAATGGTGGGGCACAAGGTCCCCATCCTTAGCCTGTTGAAGCAATTGCTTGCCTTCATCACTGTGTACGTAAACAGCGTGACCTGGGCTTACGTGGGCATTCCATTGAGCCTCAAACCACTTGGCATGTTGTTTCTTTCCTGCTAGACATGAAGGTACTCTGTGGTACATGACGAGTTCGTTTCGCCCTTTTCTGAGATATTTCGCCAACATTTCAGGGAGGAGTGTTGATAGAAATGTATCATCAAAGAACATAGAACTGCGACCTATGATATAGCGAGCATCCTCTAATCCTCCGAAAACCTCTCCGAGGGCTTGAGCGAACATATCAGATTGTTCTTGTGTACATCCTTCGATAAAGTAGCGATACCAGCCTCCACCTCGTTCACCTCCACCGAGTTTACTTCCTCTTGGAAGTAGACCTGCGTCCCACATAGCATTGGCCACTGCTGTGATGATTGAACGATTCAATGAAGCATCAGTCCAAGGGGTTCCGCCCTTGCCAAATTTGAACCCTAGTCCTCCACCTCCTCCTGATGAAGCCGGCTTGAATTCCAGAGACTTCCTGGATTCGGCTGAAAACGGTTCACCAATCCCCCACATCTCCCGAGTCTCAGGGCGGCGGCGAGATCGTTCAAGCATTTCTTGGTTCAATACAGCCATTCCTTCGTTGATTCCTTCGGGTTGGAGTTCAGTAAAAGCAGCGTGGACATGACCGACTCCTTTCTCTATAGAACCGTCGTCGCAAACACCGAAGAGATTCGTATGCTTCTTTCTAAAGCGGTCGTAATCATCAAATCCCTTGATGAACTCTTCAGCCAAACAAATAACATCCCAATTGTTTGCAACCTTGTTTGGCCATGTCTTATCAAGGCGCATAGATCTCCCACGTAATTGATTGATGCTCATGCTTGTGGTTACAGTCGTGAGGTCAATCAGGACATTGATTCGTGACGCATCCCATCCTTCTCCCAACAACCCACGAGTTCCTATCAAGCACTTTGTGAAACCTTCTTGGAAGAATTCAGTAACCATGGTAGAATAGTACCGAGGGGCCCAATCCGCTCCTGAGCCATGGATGTGATGAAAACGCCCGAGGGGTTCATCCAGAAATTCAATCTGAAGTTCTCGCTCATTGACCCATTCACGGGCCTTGGTAAGGAAGCGTTCGCTTGAATCATCGTCGATTAAGAGTGTACTCCCCGTCATCAAAATGGGGTCCAAATGATCTCCCACTTCGCAGTCAACGAGGGCCTTGAATACCCCAATTGCCCCTCCTGCCTCATCATCGTGAATTCCTTCTACGAGGGCCGTAGACGATGTCTTTTCAAAGTCTGTCACGATGACACAACGTAGGTCAGAGCCCATCGATTCAAACTCAACCTTCAAAATTTCAGAAAGTGCCGATGTTTTTTCAGCAGCATAAGCGAGAATTCTACTGACTGGAGATGCGCAAGGTCGCGCCCCACTTTCTGTTATTTGGTAACCAAGTAAACGAAGTCGACCAGTCACATGTTCTGCAAGTTCATGGTCTGCCTCATGTTCTGAGCGGCGTAGTCCAAAACGAACATAGCGGTCTAAAAGGGGCCGTAAAAGTACAATCATCGGTGATGCTTCGTTGAAATCATCAACCCCAATTGCGACTTGAGGAACACCTTTGGGCAAACTTCGTCCAACAAGCGGGAGATAAGCACGGGCTGCCTGGGAGAAATCAGGAAGGGTTTTGTTAAATTCCCTCCATGAGAGTTCTCCACGACCAGGTATGGTTTTGGAGTCAAGATTAGAATACAGCCAATCTGGGAATGCAAGTGCACGAGAGGAATCCTCGTGTGGTTGTGAAATCTCTTCAACAACCGATAAGAACGAAGCATCAGCTTCGCTAATGTAAGCCAATTCCTTTGCAGAAGGTCGTACAAAGTAACACAAATCTTGGTACGGGGCTAAGTTTGAATCTCGAACAAGGGCAGGTGTTGGGACTTCGTAATCTACATCACCAAGAAGGTCTGAATAATGTTGAGCACCTTCAACAGCCTCAGGGTTAGGCGGAGTTGCAGTCAGGCCCAGGATAACGGGATCGTCAAACGCATCTTTGAGTTCAACCAATACCTTACCCCAATGCTCTGTTAGATGGTGGCATTCGTCAAGAATAATGAGACCAATCTTGGCTTCTTTTAGTCGTTCAATGGCCTTGATTGAGTTGGCATTTAACCACGACATACTACCGCTGACTTCCGACATAGAATCTCTTGCTTTCTTGCGAAACCCTTTCATCTGCTTTTCATAATAAGATGTATTCTTCGCGCTTAGGTCCTCTATCCATGCTTGGCCAGATGCAGTATCAATAGCTTCACCGAGTTCGAGTAATTTCTCAATCCATAATTGCGTTGCCGCTTCCTCTAAATCATCACCCTTGGTACGAACCATCGTAAGTGACTGATAGGTCAACGATGTTAGCAGACCTGGTTTTTGAGAGGATAGCCCAACCTCATCCCCTTTTCCATCTAAATCAAACAGGGATGTGCGAGCAATCCATTGCGCTTGAATTGCAGAATTTGGAGAGAGTACGAGTGCCGGTCGACGGACAAGGTCGGCCCATACGTAGAGTCCAAGAATCGTTTTCCCCGAACCAGGGGGGGCCACAATGTGGAGTTGCTTTTCACCGGAAGCAAGTTGCTTTTTGATGATTTTAGATGCTTCAGTTTGTGATGGGCGGAGTTTCCCTGAAAATCCGATGTTGCCAAACTCTGAGTTTGCCATCTTGGCTCACCTTCACCGAGGAGGACCGCGTTTTGGACCGCCTGGAGGGCCTCGTTTTGGACCGCCTGGAGGACCATCACTTTTCTTCGGGCCGCCTGGAGGACCACCGCTCTTCTTGGGACCGGGAGGACCACCACTTTTCTTCGGGCCGCCTGGAGGACCGCCAGTCTTCTTTGGACCGGGTGGACCGCCGCTCTTCTTGGGACCGGGTGGACCGCCGCTCTTCTTGGGACCAGGTGGGCCGCCGCTCTTCTTGGGACCAGGTGGGCCGCCGCTCTTCTTGGGACCGGGTGGACCGCCGCTCTTCTTGGGGCCGGGTGGACCGCCGCTCTTCTTGGGGCCGGGTGGACCGCCGCTCTTCTTGGGACCGGGTGGACCTCCTCGGGTCGGAGGCGCCCGTGCTTCAGGCTCCTCTTCCTCTTCCTCTTCGAATACTGCGCCACAATGCGGGCAAGTTGGATCGCTGTCTTTCACCAGGCCGTCACATATCTCGCAAGCGAACATATCTTCCTCTGGTTCTGCTCCGATTTTTTCTGTTTTCCCATCTTTGGAGCGAAACATGGATACAGCACAGGTCATGTCATAGCCCTTGAGTGCAAGTTCGGTTTGAATTGCATGTTCGAAGGCTTGAGTTAGATCTTCGGGTGTGTCAAGAACGCGTCCATCATCAACATAAGTCACGTTCACTTCAAAGACATCATCGTTGAGTTTGGTTTGGGGAGCCTCAACTGCAACCCCTCTCTTTCGAGCTACTCGGCGAATAGCCACCTCAGAGATGCGGCGAAGTAGGGCATCGTTTGGAGCATCATTGGATTTTTGGCCAAGTGCTCCAGCCATGATCTCAGCTGCAGGATTATTCACATCACTACCACCACGAAGGTGGGCTGGAAGTTCTCCGCCTCCAAGATTAGCGAGAACGCTTGATGCAGGGGATTGATTCATTGAGAGCCACTGGCTTCTGCGTTCATCCTTAACTGCCCGTTCTGCCTCAGCAAGTCGGTTCACCATGGCGTCTGTTGGTGATGCGGCTGGATTTTGAGCAATCTTGGTCCCTCCTGGGTTCATCGGAGAGACATTGCCGTGATTGGTAGGTGCAGCTCCACTTGCAATGGACGGTCCCCGGGGTAATGTCGGCAAATCAGAGACAGGTGCTACATTCGATCGTTGTGGGGGCTGCTGTTGTTGGGGAGGAAATTGGGTTGGAGGGAAACCACCTTGCAGTGGCTGATTAGGGTACACTCCGGGAGGAAGGTTTTGGTTTTGCTGGATTCCTTGTGCCATTCCTTGCAACATATCTTGAGGGACGTGCCCCATTTGATTCATGTTGTTTTCTTGTTGAATCCTCTGTTCCTGTCCCGAAACTGGGTCAAAGGAACGCTGAGGTGGGAAAGGAGGTAGGTTTTGAGGTGCAGGAGGATTGAATCCACCAGCCATCGAATTGTCTTGACGTGCGCCGCATTCAGGGCAAAACATACTGTCATCGGGGATGACCACTGCACATGAGCCGCAATTCACACATTCCCCTCCTAGGGCTACGCTTGGGCGACCCTTCCTAAAGGATTCCGACAAATCCCCCTTCTTTGCATCGTTCCTTCAGCATATCGCTATTGGGCAAATTATGTTTCAGACACATACGTTCATTCGCAGGAGCAGGCTGGACCCAAGAGAGGGGACCGAATGGCAGTCTTGACCAATCCAAAAATAGACAGTTTGCTGGAGAGAACCTCTCGGTCGTTTTATCCAACATTGAAGTATCTTCCCAAAAAAATTAGGGGTCAAATTGGTTTGCTCTACCTCCTTGCACGAGTAGCAGACACCATCGCTGACTCAAAGCATGGTGAAACTGAGGTACTTCTTGAAGCCCTTAGCGCTTACAATGAGGTCGCACAGGGTCGTTCTCAAACACTACCTGATTTTATGGAACTAGCAGAGGCACAAACAAACGAACACGAAGCCGAACTGCTTCGGAATGTTGACGATGTGGTTGAAGGTCTCAAGGATTATGATCAAGGCGACCAACAACGAATCCTCTCATGCTTAGACATCATTATCGGGGGGCAAATATTGGACCTACAACGGTTCGGGATGGCAAAAGAAGGAGGAAGTATTTCCTCACTTACAACTGACTCGGAATTGGATGATTATGCTTTTCGAGTCGCCGGTTGTGTTGGTGTATTTTGGACAGAGATGTCCCTTGCGCACCTGATAAAACTGTCACCTGAAGACGAGAAAATATTCCAGGAAAAAGGAGTTCGGTTTGGTAAAGCGTTGCAAATGATTAACATTCTACGAGACATACCCGAAGACCTTCGTTTTGGTCGCTGCTATATCCCGTCTGAAGTGTTGCAAGAACATGGTCTAAAACCTGAAGACCTCATGGATGAAACCAACCTTGAATCGTTCCGCCCAGTCTATGACGCGTACCTTGACTTAACCAATGAACATCTTGAGGCTGCAACAGATTATATCCGTATGATTCCAGAAAAGCAATTCCGACTCAAGGCATCTACAATGCTCCCAGTATTGATCGGACAAAGAACGGTTACTCTCCTTAGAACGGGAAACATTCTCAATTCGGAAGAACGAATCAAAGTAACTCGTGACGAAATGAAAACCTACGCTCGAAAATTACTCCGTGCACTTTTCATCCCTGGCGGAGTTCGTCGCCTCTTAGAGAAAAACAAGGACAAGTAGCGCTCTATAGAATTTTTGAGCCCAAGTAATGTAATGCTTACATTACTGAACGCCTGCGCTAAGATTTGCACCCCAAAGAGGAGGTCTCATAAACAAGCGGCGCGAGGGAGCATCGGTTAGCATGCTGGAACGACGGAAACCTCTCGACCTTCTTTTCCCCCTCAAGGGGAACGCTTCATCACGAAGCGGCGAGGAAGAGGTTCAGCACCCAGGCACCTTAGAGCGCCTGCGTGCCGGTGTCACACTGGCTCGGGATGCTGTGAAAGCAGTGAGTTTGACTGCAATGGAAGCATTGCGGGAAGGAGCTTCTTACATTGGGATTGTTGGCGAGAAGAACGAACTCGTTGACCCGTTTGAATACCTGGATGCTCCGATCTGGTCCGAGCGGCCGCCAGCAGAACTTCTCAAACTCGCTTACCGCTACTGTGAAGAACTCACGATGAGAGAAGCTGGAAACTTCTATCACTCCTTCAAATATCTCCCAGACGAACAAAGGATGTCCATGTGCGCCATCTATGCATTCTGCCGTCGTGCAGACGACATCGCTGACGGTGATTGGGCTGACCGCTTCCCTGGAAGCCAAGGCGAGTCAGACCCTGAGGCAATATCTTACCGTGCGGAACTTGAAGCGTTACAAAACAGAGGCACAATTCTCGACGAAGATGCTTATCTCAACAAAATTACACAATTATTCTTCTTCAGAAAGAAACTCTCAACCTGCTATAATGAGGTCTATTCTACCGACCCCGTATTCCTCGCACTCAAGGACACTGTTGACCGCTACAGTATCCCTAAGGATGTTTTTGATGATTTGATCTCCGGCATGGAGGACGACCTTTACAACAACCGGTACAGAAACTTCGATGAGCTCTACATTTATTGCTACAGGGTAGCCTCTGTTGTCGGCCTTATGTGCATTGAAATCTATGGATATGAAGACCCAAGAGCAAAGAAATTTGCGGAATCCTGGGGTATTTTCATGCAACTGACAAACGTATTGCGAGATGTCGGAGAAGATATCCAGCGGGACCGAGTATACCTTCCTTTGAATGAATTGGAACGCAACGGTATGACTGAGGCCGAACTCGATGGTAAGATTGTCCTCAACAAGCATTGGGAACCTTACGTTCGAAGTTATGCTGCACGTGCAAGAACATATTTGGAAGAGGCAAGACAACTGTTGCCACTCCTCCCCAGAAGGTCACGATATTCACCCGCAGCCATGATTGCATTCTATGACAAGATTCTCAGGCAAATTGAGAAGCAACAAGGTGACGTGTTCACCAAGCGAGTCAAACTCAACAAAGTGCAGAAGATTTCTCTTGCCGCTGCAGTATATCTGCGTCACCGTTTCCTTCCTGCATTCTTGGACCCCGTTTGGGGCGCACTCGCACGAGTGGGGATTTTGCCTTCAGTTTGAAGAACGAACTGAGGCGAACCACACGTTCAAAACGCCGGGCATCGTGCTTGGTATATGGCCACCTTTGAATCACTAAAGTGGCTCACCCGATTTCTTGAAGAAACTCCAGGCGACTCCGAAGTGGGTGGTAAATCACGTCAAGTCCCCAATGCATGCTGGTCACGAGTAAAACCCTCACCTCCCCCCTCACCTGAACTTCAAATGTGGTCGGCTGAAATGGGATTGAAGTTAGGTCTTGAACGCCCCGATGGACGAGTTCTTGGAGGAGAAATGGTCACTGCTGGGATGGACCCTTATTCTCAGCGTTATGGAGGGCATCAATTCGGCTCATGGGCAAATCAACTCGGAGATGGAAGAGCCATTACATTAGGTGAACTTCAGTTGGAAGATGAAGTCGTTGAATTACAACTCAAAGGAGCAGGCCACACGCCCTACTCGCGTTTTGCAGATGGTAAAGCCGTCCTTCGCTCTTCACTTCGTGAATTTCTTTGCAGCGAAGCAATGCATCATTTGGGCGTTCCTACCACGCGAGCGCTTTCATTGGTAACCACGGGGGAACAAGTCGTACGTGATGTCCTCTACAACGGCAATCCAGCCCCGGAAGATGGAGCGGTTGTATGTCGAGTAGCCCCTAGTTTTCTTCGGTTTGGAAGTTATCAAATCCACACCGCTAACGGAGATCATGAAACCTTGCAAGCACTTGTAAGCCATACATTGAGGCATCACTTCCCAAACCATTCCGCTGAAGATGATGTTTCTCGCGTCACATGGCTATCCCACATTGCTGAGCAAACTGCTGTCATGATTTCACATTGGATGCGAGTAGGTTTTGTCCACGGAGTCATGAACACCGATAACATGTCCATACACGGATTAACTATTGATTACGGCCCTTATGGCTGGTTGGAAGATTACAACCCTGGGTGGACGCCAAATACTACCGATGCTGGAAGAAGTCGGTATTGCTACGGCCAACAACCCCAAATTGGAGCCTGGAACGTTGCACGCCTTCTTGAGGCAATGGTCCCGCTGATGGATGAACCAGAACTCCTTCACGACGTACTGGAGTCCTACACGGTCAAATTTGCACAACTGCACAACACAATGTGGGCGAACAAACTCGGATTTCAAAACTGGATTGAAGATGATGAGACACTGGTTAGAGATTTGAATGCATTATTGCAACGAGTTGAAACGGACATGACAATATTTTTCCGACTTCTTTCTTCAATTGAAACACCATCCATCGAACTGTTAGAGGACGCGTTCTACGACCCTTTGACTGTACCAAAGGATGCCTGGGGCGAATGGCTTCTACGATGGTGGGAGCGTACTGGCCAAAGTCCAAACCGTCAAACAATGCTCGAAAATAATCCAAAGTATGTCTTGAGAAATTGGATGGCCCAACTTGCGATTGATGCTGCTGAAGAGGGTGACTTCTCTGTTGCTGAAGAACTCCATGCCCTTCTCAAAGACCCTTATTCTGAACAACCTCAATTTGAGACAATGTGGTTTCAAAAGCGACCGGAGTGGGCACGTCACCGCGTAGGTTGTTCAATGCTCTCTTGTTCAAGTTGAAGGAACCGAGATGGTTCTGGTGAAATCAAGCGTTTCGTGTAAAGGCTTGAATTCCAGTGATGTAACGACCAAGAATGAGGTTGTGAATGTCGTGTGTTCCTTCATAGGTTTTGACCGACTCTAGATTAGCCATGTGGCGCATAATTGGGTATTCGTCAAGGATTCCATTAGCACCGTGGATGTCCCGAGATACGCGCGCTATTTCCAAAGCGATGTCAACGTTATTCATTTTCGCTAGAGATATTTGCTCGGGGAACCAAGTTCCGTCATCCTTCTTCTTTCCAAGGTGGTAGGCGAGGAGTTGTCCTTTTGTGATTTCCCTTAGCATCCAGGCCAACTTGTTTTGAATCAGTTGGTACGATGCAATTGGATGATCGAATTGAATTCGTGAAAGGGCGTATGTTTTCGAACTGTGGAAACAAGCCATTGCGGAACCAAGGGCACCCCATGAAATACCGTATCGGGCGTTGTTTAGGCACGAGAATGGACCACGAAGACCTTTGACATCTGGAAGCATACGGTCTTTTGGAATCTTACAATCCTGGAAGACGAGTTCGCTGGTTACACTTGCTTTCAGTGAATGCTTGCCTTTCATTTCAGGAGCGGTGAATCCTTCATCGCCCTTCTCGACGATGAAGCCACGAATGACGCCGTCAAGTTTTGCCCAAACCACGGCTACATCAGCGATGGTTCCGTTGGTGATCCACATCTTGGCCCCGTTGAGGAGGTAATGGTCGCCTTTGTCTTCTGCCTTGGTAATCATGTCACCCGGGTTTGAACCGTAATCAGGTTCGGTAAGTCCGAAGCATCCAACCCATTCCCCGGAGGCCATCTTTGGCAAGTAATGTTCCTTCTGTTCTTCGCTTCCAAAATCCCATATTGGATACATCGCAAGGGACCCTTGCACAGAGGCAAAAGAACGGAGTCCACTGTCCCCTCGTTCAAGTTCTTGGCAAATCAATCCATATGCGACGTAAGAAAGGCCCGGGCACCCATAGCCTTTGAGCGGAGCACCGAGGACTCCCATCTCGCCTAGGGCAACTCGCCATTCGTCAAGAAAGACACCGTCTTCGCATGCTTGCTCAATTTTTGGGATGACTTCTTCGTCAACCCACTCTCGGACCAAATCCCGAATCATAATTTCTTCTTCGGTCAGTAGGCTTTCTATATCGTAGAAATCTAATCCTTCAAACGGCTCCATAGCAGTCTCCCTCAGCATGATGGCTACGCGCGTGCTTCATCAACATAACCCTTCATCCGGAAAGAATTATTTGCTTTTTTTCTTAGGGAAACGCCACTCTTTGTACTTGCGTTGAAGCCATGTACTGTTCATGTAAACAAGTCCAAGAATGACACCGGGAACGGAAACTGCAACGGCACCAAGCACGAGTACTGTCATGATGTTTGCATCGACTTCCTCAAGGAGCGGGGAGAAGGCAACGATATTGCCAAATTCGGTTACAATGAATCCTTCGTTCATACCGGTCTCCCAAATCACGCTGATTGTCCTACCGGCAATAACAGAATCCCACTCAGCCGCATCTTCCGCCATGAGAACAGTGAATGCTTCGCTGGTTTTTGGTTGATGACGAAGCAGCGAAAACGGAGCCATGTGGACCAGACTTGAACCATCATGGCCTACACTCACATCGATTTGTTCTCCAGAAGATAACTCAAACATCAATGTTTCTTTCCCATAGGATTGACTCGCATCGATGGTATTGATGCGGAGGGCTTTGCTACGAAGTCCACTAGCAAACGCAACACATTCGTTCAAGGTGATATCTGAACACTCAACTCCAACCCAAGTTTCGGTGACCGTGCCTGACATCCAAGTCAATTTATGGTCACGGTCAATAACACCAATCCCGTCCTCAAGACTTGATACAAAGCATACGTTGTAGTTGGGATTGGGGTGGCAGGAAATATCCGTGATTTGACTCGTACTCGTGGAATTGAGGGATTGGAAGCCAGAATGCTCTGCAAACTTCCAAAGGGTTCCATCTTCAGAACCAACGTAAGCGTAGTCTCCTGCGGACCGCCAGTCTACAGCAGAAAGGTCGTAACCCAATACTGAGAATGAATCGTTGACAAATGTGACACCATGGTCGAATGTATCATAGCGAAGAGCAAGTCCTCCTCCACCCATCAAAAGTGCAGTGTTACCCCGAGGATGCCATGCAACATCTTGAACTGTTGAATCACGAGCGGTTAGTAGTTCAATATCCTTGGACCGATCATCAGCCGCTGTAGCAGAAAGAACGCGAGCATACCCGTTAATTCCTGCGATAAGGACCGAGGAACCATCCGGAGAAACTTCGCCTACTTTTATCCCCAAATCGGTCTCTCCCAAAACTCCAGCATCGCTTAACTCAATGCGCGTGACCGCTTCAGCTGAAACTGTTGGTATGAGGAATAAGAGAAGAACGAAGAGTGCAAACTTGCGTACGCCCATACCCCGATGCACCAGCCCATGCATCAAAGTCTCTCCGACGAAATATGCCCATTCACTATCCCGTCATTTCAGCAAGTTGAACGGTGATGCTTATGTCAAAGGTGTGCTTCGCTAAACCATGGAGCGATTTGCTGTAAAGAGAGGCGTGCAAAAGACGATGGGCGGAAATGCAGGGTTGGCAAAACTCGCAACCCAATATTTTGAAAACATCAATGTGGACGCCGATGGCGTGTTTACGGGCTCATACGGCCTTTTGGTGATGGTTCAAGGGTCCTTTGACGCAGCAGGTAAACTTGCGGTTGATGTAGAACAGCTCAAAGGAAGCGCTCTTGGCGAATTCCTAGAAGGAGAAAATGGCCGGGAGATGGCCATGGAATCCCGCCGTCGGTGGTCTGGATTTTTGGACGATGCTACCGGATACTCCGCAAAACAACGTGGAGACAAGGCTAAGGAAGAAGCAAAGAAATTCTCTAAGGCTAAATCTGCTATCAAAATGGCTCATAAAGCCATGGAACTGATGGATGTCTCCGCTGAAACACAAGCAAAGGCACACGAGCTCATTGAGAAGTTGCAAGGCATGGTTGACGCAGGAACTCCTCCGTCTGAAGGCCAAGTCAAGAAACTGAACGACCTCTTTTGAGGGTGATTCTATGGCAGCAGAGAATCCATTGGATGCTTTTATTGAGCGGATTCCTGAAATCAATGAACTTTCCTCAGATAACAAAGAACGGCTTGGAATGATTGTTGGTCACGTTGACGAAGTTGTTGGATTAGAACATCTCGTGAAGTGTTTGGCTGAAGATACCTCAATTTCCGGGGACGATATCATCCGATGTTATGTTGGATTTGAGCCAAGTGGAAAGGCTCACATCGGCTGGAAGGTACTGTCTCTCCAACTGCGTAGAATGCTTGACGCAAATACCAACGTTCTGATCTTCCTTGCCGACTGGCACGCGTGGGTGAATGACAAATTCGGAGGAGATATGGATGCAATCCAAACCACTGCACGGTACATGGAGGAGACCTTTAGAGCCCTCTTGGGTAACCCTCCTGAGGGGCCCGGACCTGGACAACTCCAGTTCAAGTGGGCAAGCGAAGTGATGGAATCAAGCGAGTACTGGGCTCGTGTCCTACGGTGTTCAAAGGGAGCCACTCTGGCTATGGTCCGCAAGACGTTTACCATCATGGGTAGGGACGAGGCTTCTTCAGACCATGACCTCTCAAAATTCTACTATCCCGCTATGCAGGCCGCTGATATATTCGAAATGAGCATTGACATCGCAATCGGAGGCATGGACCAACGAAAGGCTCACATGTTCATGAGAGATGTTGCCTCGAAGTATGGATGGGAAAAGGCAACTTGCCTCCACACACCGATCATTTCATCACTCAAAGCGTCTGGTAGTCGGATGGAATCCTTTGACCACAAAATGTCGAAATCCGACCCCGCTGGCGCACTGCTTCTTCACGACACTCATGAACGAATTCGTAAGAAAATGCGAAAAGCATACTTGGACCCTGAAGACCAAAATTCACCTGTTTACGAACTTGCGGAAAACATTGTACTGCCCGAGTTCGGAGAAATAGTGGTGACACCAGACCCCCGGTTCGGAGAACCGAGTACATGGACTACCCTCGAGGCATTCAAAGAAGCAGTGACCAACGGCACCTTGCACCCACTTGACGCAAAATTTGGAGTTGCTGATGGACTTGCAAAAGGTTTGCTATCTGTTGAGGCATATTTCGATGCAAATCCTGACGCCCTTAACGCCGTTACTGCACTTATGCAAGCATGAACTTACTTCGTGTCAATAATAGGCAAGGGTTCGACGCTGATGACGTCTATTGAGAGCAAACGGCGTGTATCTTTAGCAAAGTTTCGGGTCGGAATGGGTTGTACTCTGAGAATACCGTTGACTCGCATGAAGGATGAACTCTCTACATCACCCACCAGGTCATCAGACAGCGTCCCGATTAATTCGAATTTTGCCGAGCATTGAATCAAATGGTGATCCTTATTGTAACTGATTTGTCGCATTGATACGTCTTGAACATCTTCATAATAGCATTCATCAATTAACATTCGGAAATTGGGCCGAGGATAAAAGTGAGCTATTGGAATATCCTTCGTGTCGATACCATCCAACGATTTTTGAAGACAAATACGGCAAACGCTAGGACTTTCCCGCTCCCTAGCCCTACGCTGTTTTACTTCTGTTGAAGTTCCACAATCCCTGCATTTGTAACTCGCCGACTTGAGCCAGCCGTATGGATGAGATACGTGGGCAATTTTCACATCTACGGAGAGAAGTCTGTCTCGGTCTCGCATTCGAAGTTCATCCATGGTCCGATGGTAGTTTTCGCTCAAATTCACGACCCTGACAACCGGACGAGTAAGAACTCCATTTTGGTCAAATTGTTCCTTCAAGACCTTGTCACCCATTGAGAGTGTTCTTGCTGGATTGAGGTGGAATTCGGTTTTGAGGAACTTATCTTTTGCCATGACATCGTGTTGTACTTCAAAGCCAAACACATTCATTTCAAGGCCCTCTAAGTCCTTAATTTCAGCCGAATACTCATTTTCGAATAGGATTCGCCATGCTGCAAGCAAGTTCTGATCTTTCTCACCGAGGTCAATGGGGTCTTCTGCTGGCATGGAATTCTACCGCTTTGTTGAAGGTTCATAATCTTGGCGGATTGACATCAAACTTCGCCTCTTAAATCAAGCCATCTTTTACCCATATGCAACGGTGACAAGGTTCATGAATTGGATGCAGGTGGTTCATCCATCCGTACTCGGATGAGTGACCCCCATGCCAACCATTGTCGTCCTTGTAAAGCAAGTCCCTGATACCAACGCCAAGATAGCCATCAACGGCCAAACTGTTGACCTATCCGCTGTGAAAATGGTCATGAGCCCCTACGATGAGTTTGCGCTAGAAACTGCGCTTCTCCACAAAGAAGCCGCTGGGGGCGAAGTAACCGCATTAACGGTTGGAGGACCAGCATCAGAAAAAATCCTCAAGGATGCAAAAGCCATGGGAGTTGACAATATTGTTCGTATTGAATCATCGGATTCAATGGACACCAATGCTCTTCAAACAGTGCTCAAAGAAGCCATTTCTAGCCTCGGTGCTGAAGTGGTCTACTGTGGGAAATCCGCAGCAGATACCGGTGCTGGCTCAACCGGACCTGGTGTAGCCGAGCGCCTCGGCTGGTCCTCAGCCTCGAATGTAATCTCTGCAAGTTTCGACGGTGGCCTCTCAGTTACCGCCCCTGGCAGCGGTGGCAATGTACGCCTCAATGTACCTCTTCCAGCAGTTGTGTCTTGCGACAAGGGAAGTTTCAAAGTTCGAAAGGCAAACATCAAGGGAATAATGCAAGCAAAGAAAGCCGCTGTAGATGTTCGAACAATTGAAGCACCTCCCTCCACGGCTACCGTGGTAAGCCAATCTCTCCCTCCCGCAAAACCTGCAGGAAAGTCCTACCAGGGTGGCCAAGCAGCCGCAGAGGTAGCACAACTGCTCCGGGATGAGGCCAACGTACTGTGAAGTGATACCATGAGTGAAACGATTGTAATTGCAGAAATGAACAACAACACCATCCATCCAAGCACTGCTGAACTCGTAGCAGCTGCCTGTGCACTTGGAGCAGAACCAACGCTTATCGTGCCCTGTACTGATGCTGGAGCAGCAGATAGCGCTACTTCATGGTCCGGAATTTCCGGCCTTATTGCAGCGAAATCCGCTGCTTTCGAAAACTACGACGCCGCAGGATGGGCATCCGCTCTCGATGCAATCATGCCTCAGGGAACCATCGTTACCGGAGCGTCACCTCAGTCAAAGGACTTGGCAGCACGAATCGCGGCTCGCCGAAACCTCCCTGTCGTACAGGACGTCGTGAAGATCGAAGGTAACCAAGTGACATCACCGGTCTACTCCGGAAAGGCCATGCAAACCGTAGCACTCGGCAGCGCCAGTGTAGTCTCGGTTCGCTCCAACGTATTCACGCCAGTCCAAGAAGGCGGAGAAACCAGCGTTTCCGTCGTTGATACAACGGGAGATGTAGCGACCTCAGTACAAGAATTCATGGCTCGAGCATCTGAACGCCTTGATGTATCTGAAGCAACTATCGTCATCTCCGGAGGACGTGGTATGGGCTCACCTGACAATTTCACCCACCTTGAAGCAGTTGCTGACACCATCGGGGCAGCAGTCGGAGCATCCCGTGCTGCAGTGGATACATGGGAAGCAATTCCCCACTCCATGCAAGTTGGACAAACGGGAAAAACCGTCAACCCCAACCTCTACATCGCAGTTGGAATATCAGGAGCCATTCAGCACCTTGCTGGAATGCGTTCCTCAAGATACATTGTCGCCATCAACAAAGATGCTGACGCACCAATCTTCAAGCATGCTGACTATGGAATCGTCGCAACATGGGAAGAAGCACTTCCAGTACTACAAGCGCAGTTCCAGACTATGATGGGCTGATCAAGCGTACTTGCCAAAACCGTACACGCCGCTTCCGGCTTGGTCCCCAACAAATGGGTTTGATGCTCTCTCTTGACCAATTGTTGTCAATGGCCCATGCCCCGGATGGACGACAGTGTCCAATTCCAACGGCCATAATTGTGTGTGGATTGAGGATGCAAGAAGGTCAAAGTCGCCACCGGAATGCGGGATGTCGGTTCTGCCGACTGAACCTGCAAACAACGTATCTCCTACGAAAATATGATCCGGTGCACCGTTGACTTCCACGAGTAAACAGCATCCGCCAAGTGTATGACCTGGCGTGTGGAGTGCTTGAAGCGATATTGAGCCAAATGAATGCCATTGTGAGGCAACGAGTGCTTCATCTGCTACTGCAGGCACAGGTAGTTGAAGGCCGTAACGCATTCCTGAGGTTTGTGCCAGAGTCTGAAGCATTGTATCGTCGGGATGTAAGAACCAATCTACTTCGTAGTGAGCCTTGAGAACCGGAATGAAACCGCTGTGGTCAAAATGAGCATGTGTATTGACCAAAGCCACTACCTTTCGCTTGGGAATGCCTGCCACGGAGGCTTCTTCCGGCGTGCTAGGGCCTGTTGACCAATCTGGTCCGCTTCCTGAAAAAGATTCAATCCAGTCGATGAGGCGTTGAGGTTCATCCCCGCCGTCTATGATGATGGTGTCTCCTGTTTTAGAATCTGTAACCACTGAACATCGCATCTGAAGTGGACCGACAAAGAAATTCTCAATCCAAGGATTTGTGAGGGCCATAGCCTCTCGGAGGTGGAGGTCCTTCATGAGGTTGAGCCTTCCAAAACTGTAACAGTAAGCCGGTCTGAAGTCCATCCGCCTTGCTGGTCAACAACGCGTAACTCAAACGAATGAACGCCAAGTGGTACTTTCAATCGGACCTGTGAGGTTGTTGCTATTTCTCTTCCGGAGGCTTCAATCCACGACCATGATTTTACTTGTTGATGGGGGTCAAACGTTCCGTTACCGTTCAACAATACCACACAGGTACCATCATCATCCGCTCTAAGGCGTTGGTCGTCTCCTGCTGATGCTTGTGGTTTGAGGATTTCATCGTGCTGAGAAGAAAGGGCCTCGAACAACTCATCCTCATCCTCTTGCATCAACATTGATTCGGTGGGGTTGTTGAGTGCGTCTAACAAATCGGATTCATCAGCCATTGACGAAGATTGAGGTTCTGACGTCGGACCGATGTCGTTGGACATTGCGTTCAGAAGAAGGTCCAGCTCCCCGTTGTTCATCTCTTGAGTATTCATTGATTCCCGTTCAGTTTCGGTTAGAAGAGCAAGAACATCGTCATCATTCCCGTTGTAGAGTTCTTCAGCATTCAGCCCCATATGTTCAGATGTTGTGGTAAACCACAGCGATAATTCTGTAGGGTCCATTTCAATCAGTTCTCCCTTTAGGTCAATCCAGCCGATAGGTTCTGCGTCGGTGTAATCATTTTGATCATCGCCTGCAAAATAAATACGCCTTCGTTGACGATCGGTGTGAAGCCATTGTGCCATTCCTTGATGCTCCACCTTCCAGACCGGACCGTTAGCGTCGATTCCATGAATGAAGAACCAAGAACTTGCGGCAACAGTCCCATCCGTGTGAACTAAGGAAAAAATGGGATGTTGAGTTTCCATTATGAGGTTGAGCGAACCGTCTTCTTGGAGATGATGAACCTCCCCATTGTCAAATCCAAGATAGGAGCCTACCGCTCCTGTGCAGGATGTAAGTAATCGCATACGTAATTCTTCACGAAGAATAAGTTCACCCTTCGACCATAATTCAATTTCAATGGCTTCCTCATCACCAGCAACCAACGCATGTCCTTCCCGAGTCAAGAAAAAGTTACCCTGCTCAGTCAAACCCATGCCGGTAATTCGTTCTCCAATCGTCCCTCGCATGGGTCGTGACCATAGAATGGCATCCTCGTCAAGACAATGCACTGCTCCGTTTTGCTGGGCAATGTAGATGCTGTCACCTGAAGCGTCCATCATGATGATGTCGTCAAATCCAAATTTGGAGGACAAAGATGAGACTGTCTGCTCATCTTTTACAGAAAGAAGTTGTCCCAGGCCGTCCAAAACTACCAAGCATTGACCCCAAGGAACACATTGCACCACCCCAGCATCTATGGCTTGCTGCACCAAAATACTGCCCTCCAAATCATAGAATACAAGGCCGTCAATTTCATCGCCAACAACCAATTGATTACGATGAAACTGCAGAGAGGATACGTCATTTTTATGCTCAAAAACCGAGGTCACCTGGCATTGGTCATTCTCGTCAAGAATGGCGATATGTATTCGCCTTGTGCCCTCAACCCAAGTAAGATGTGCGGTCGCTTCATCAAACATCAGATGGCTTACCTTCCCTTCGGATTCAACCAATCGAGAAGCACCACGTGTGAAGAGCATGGAAGGTGCTGTGCTACACCTTTGAAAAGGCCTCGCACAGGTTGGGCAAGTGCGCGGTCTCAGTTTTCTTCATCGTTGTGGAGATCAATCACGGCATCATCGTCATGGGATTGATTTTTGGCAGCATCATTTCGAGCGACATCAAGTCGGTCGAGGTATGCTTTGTCAATGTCGCCGGTAACATAATCGCCATCAAAACAACTTGAATCGAAGCGGTCAATTCCTGCTTGGTCATTCCAAGTAACATCCACCAAGTCTTCCAAGGTTTGGTAAAACAAGCGGTCAGCCCCGATGACATCGCCAATCTCTGAAACAGTTTTTCCGTCGGCAATGAATTCGTTCACTGCCGGCATGTCAATGCCGTAGACATTTGGATGGCGAACTGGTGGAGCGGCTGAAGCGAAGTAGACTTTAGCTGCACCAACTTCACGCGCCATTTCAATGATTTGAGCACTCGTCGTGCCACGAACGATTGAATCGTCAACGAGGAGAACGTTTTTGCCCTTGAATTCGTGTTCAATGGCGTTCAATTTACGCCGTACTGACTTTTCGCGCAATGCTTGACCGGGCATGATAAATGTCCTACCGACATAACGGTTCTTGACAAAGCCTTCTCGGTAAGGTAGGCCCAATGCATTGGCCATTTGCAAGGCTGCAATTCTTCCAGAGTCAGGAATTGGAATCACAGCGTCGATGTCATGGTCTGGCCATTCTTCTAGAAGACGTTCTGCGAGTCGTTGCCCCTGATTTAGACGAGCCTGGTATACGGAAATTCCGTCAATGACCGAATCTGGCCGAGCAAAATAAACGAATTCAAAGATACAAGGAGAATAGGAACGCTTTGGAGCACACTGGCGGGTGAAAAGATGTCCCGATGAACTGATGAAAATCGCCTCACCTGGAGCAACATCACGAATAACATCGAACCCAAGAGCCGTCAAGGCTACCGATTCACTCGCCACCATGTACTCTTCTTCCCCTTCGACTTCTCGCTTTCCGAAGACAAGCGGACGAATGCCATTGGGGTCTCGGAATGCCAGTACTCCGTAACCAGATATGACGGAAATGCATGCATAACCACCACGAACGTGTTCGTGAAGAGCAGATACTGCGCCAAAAATTGTTTCAATATTGATGTGAGGGTTTCCTTCAATTTTGAGAGCACGTGAGCGATGTCCGATTTCAACGGCTAACATGTTCAACAACAATTCCGAATCACTGGTAGTGTTGATGTGTCGCATGTATTCATCACGTAGCATGATCGCCAATTCATCGGCGTTGGTCAAATTCCCGTTGTGTGCAAGAGCGATACCGTAAGGCGAATTGACATAGAACGGTTGGGCTTCTGCCCGAGAGGACGACCCAGCAGTAGGGTACCTTACATGGCCAATTCCAACATTACCTTGTAACCTCATCATGTGGCGTTTGAAGAAAATATCGGAAACCAGTCCATTTGATTTCCGAAGACGGAAATTGCTCTCGTAATCGGTAACGATTCCAGCGGCATCTTGACCGCGATGTTGGAGTACTGTTAAGCCGTCATACAGCAATTGATTCACATGAAATCCTTGCCGACCAACTAGACCGATTATACCGCACATGGTGTCGCCTCATCGCTACTAAGCCATGCCTGCTTCTTATCGTTGCGATTGATTCGCAAGAATCAAGCCTTAGGACGGTGAGATTTCTTGGACCAGTTGAATTTGCGGATTCGTGCGGTTTCGCCGTATCCACAGGAAGAACAGACCTTCTTTTGCTTGTGATATGCGTTGCGACCACAGCGGCGGCAACGTAGGTGAGTGGTCTTCTGACGCTTTCCCATTGACGGTGTACCCTTGGACATTTAACCACCCTGTGGAGCAGTCCACCGACCTCTTCCTTATGAAATCAACGGCAGAGCATCCGGTGAACGAATTACTCTTCCTCGCTGAAAATATGTTGCTTAGTAGGGCTATTCATGAGTGAAGCGAAGGAAATACCACCAACCAAAAGGGCGCTGATAAAGACGGCAATAAGTGTCGTCGAGAACCGAATGATATTCGAAAGAGCCTGTGCACGAATTGACCCGTTTGCCTCCATGAGCAAATCTCCTTGCGAGAGAAACATGAACGAAACCATGACGCCGACAAGAGCCGCTCCAAGCATACCGACCAAAGGTGCAATTGGCCGTTTACGCTTATCGCCGTAAACAAAGAGGGAGAAGAGGAGGAGAAACGATGCAATCGTGTACGAGGTGAGAAGTGAATTGGCAAAACGTATGATTGCACCATTGGTAACATGCCCATATAGGGCAAGAGCAAGGCCGCAAAGAACCAACGGGAAGAACAGGAAGCTAGCCCCCAATACCAAAAGGCTGGCCCGAGGTTCTTTGTCACTCATCCAAGGAACCCCCGTCCGTGTGAGCAGCAATGATTTCCGCCGCAACTGTAAGTTCATCCTTCGTAGGCGCAGGTAATCGGGAAGGCTCAGGCAGTTGAGATTCGTAGAATGCAATCACAAAAGCGAACATGAGAATGGCTAAACTAAATCCGACCAACATGCCGAATACATCTGCCCCGGCCAGCCAGAACTCATGAGCAAATTGTTTCGCATCAACATTGGGTCCATCAAACGCAAAGCCAAGGAGGACCAAACTAACCAGCATCACCAAAACTACTGTGAGCAACCGTTGCTCTTGGATACGGTTAACTCCAACTTGGCGCGTCAACATAATCGCCCCTGTCGCCAATCCAGTTGAGACCAAAAGCGTTGTACTCCAGAAGATAAACCAATAGCCGTTTACCTCGTTTGGATATGTTGGCGTCAAGATCCACCAGTGCATCCCCTCGAACCAAATGACACCGAGCATGATCATAATGATTCCACTCCGGCGCTCGGATGCAGAGAGACGCCCGATAGGGACGTTGCCTGAAAAAGAAAGGTTGTAAATGCCGACGGCGATGAGGGCAGTCGGCCCGACAATACTTCCTATAAAATGACCAAAACTACTCGACGGTGAAAATGGGATGGTCCATGGAGCCAACAAAATTGCAAGAAGGCCGACTCCAACAAGAATTTGTCCGGCGCGACTGGTCCCACTTGACTTTGTAAAGAGGAACATCAAAGCCCCCATGACGGTGATGAACCCCGGCACCCAGAAGAAAAAGAAGGCCAGTACCGTCTCTTCCATGCCACAGCCAGTGCGAAAAACCTTATGAATAATCCCTTGAGCATTTACGCAGTGAGCCGATTATTCACAGAAACGATGTCGGCAGCCATAAATACCCGACCTCTGTGGGCTGACTGCTTAGGTGTTACATATGGTAAAGCGACCCCGACAAGTCAAGCGCTACAGTCCTTCTGCTGGCAAGCATACCATGCACACCGTTGAGCGCGTTAAGAAGCGACGCGCCTCCGAACTTCGCTGGGGTCAGCGCCGTTTCCGTCGTGTCATGGCTGGATACCGTGGTTTCCCACGTCCAAAGCCTGACGGTCGTGAAAAGCCAACCAAGCGAGTTAACATTCTCTACCGGTGCACTGAAACCGGCAAAGCCCACTATGCCCCGTGCAAGCGTGCTAAGAAATTCGAATTGGTTGACAAGTGAGGTGTAAAAGATGACAAACAGTTTCCTAAAAGTGAGTTGCCGAGATTGCGGTAATGAATCAACGATCTTTTCCCGAGCCACCACTGCAATCGCATGCGATGTTTGCAGTGCAACCTTGACCAAACCCTCTGGCGGAAAGGCAGAGTTGGTCGGATGCACCGTTGTTGAAGCGCTTGAATGAGGAGGCTGAGCCTCCCATGAGTACCAATCCCGTAGCACCCCCCGATGAAGGGGAACTTGTTGTTGCTACTGTGAAGAACGTTAAGCAAAACGGGGCCTACGTTGACCTTGACGAATTCCCCGGCATTGAAGGATTCATTTTCATTGGCGAAATCGCAAGTGGATGGGTCAAAAACATACGAGGATTTGTACGTGAAGGCCAGCGCCTTATTTGCAAAGTAATGCGAACTCGTAAAGATGGGAGTTCATTGGAACTTTCTCTCAAATCCGTTTCAGAAGAGCGACGACGTGCTCGTCTTCAAGAGTGGAAGAACGAGCAAAGAGCACACCAACTCCTCAAGGTTCTAGGCGAAAAGGTCTCATGGACTCCAGAACAAATCCAAGAGCAAGGCCACGAACTCATCGATGCATTTGGCACTCTTTATGCTGCTTTTGAAGAAGCAGCCATGCAAGAGAATGGTTTGACAAACGCTGGATTTGAAGGCGATTGGATCGCTCCTTTTATTGAAATAGCAATTGAAAACATTATTCCCGCCTTTGTAGAACTAAGAGGTATCTTAACCCTGAGCATCAACAACACACAAGGAGTTTCAGTGATTCGGGAAGCACTACTTTCTGCTGAATCGTTGTCAAACACTGAAGAAGAAACCGAAGTCAAGTGTTTTTATGACGGAGCACCATCCTATCGCCTTGAACTCCGAGCACCGGATTTCAAAATTGCAGAAACCCTTTGGGACCAAGCAACACGTTCGGTCATTGACCACATGGTAGCTGCAGGTGGAGAAGCAAACGCACAACGAGAGTGAATACAATGGCCCGTCAAATCCTACAACAGTGCCTTACCTGTCAAGCCTTTGGGTTGAGTACAACCTGCCCTCAATGTGGAGAGCGAGCTCAAGCTGCTGCCCCATTAAAGTGGTCTCCTGAAGACCATAGGGCATCTCTGCGCCGCAAGATGAACGGTGTTGAAGACTCATCGTGGAGTGAGAATCTTCCGACCCTTCCATCATTGAAGGTCATGATTGACACCGCTGCTGAAGAAGAAGAGTGAAGCGGCAACGGAGCAGAGCCTCCAAACCCCTTTCTCAGTCACCTCTCATTACTCAAACATTATAGCGCGCTTTGACTCGTTCGCGAGTTCATGACCCTTCGAATTGAATGGAGAAACGGCTCGTCTTCAATTGGCACGGATGAAGTGATGTTGCTTGCCTTCCCAGGAGTTGGCAACATTGGCAAGGTTGCAATTGAGAGTTTGTGGAAACTGAACCCAACCGACGTGATTGCTCGACTCCATCCGTCAGGACTCCCCCCTCTTGCTAAATTAGACGAAGATGGTTTGCTCTCCCCGCCTCACCTAACACTTTCACGGGTACAAACTCAAAGCGGTACGAGTCTGCTAACACTCACCGGTCCATCTCAACCCAATGACTCGAGTGCACAAAGTCAGATGGCGGAAGAATTAATGCTGTTTTTCCAAGAACAAGGCGTCAGTAATGTGATTGTTCTTGCTGGCATGGCGGACTCACCCGAACGTAAAGATACATTCATGATCGCAAGTTCTGCCAGCCATCGAATAGAAATGGAATCAATGGGGGTTGATGTCCGCAGAGATGAACCGAAAGCAGGAGCAATTGGAGTTGCTGCATTGATTGCCTCAATGGGGCCGTTATTCGGATTAAACACGAGTTGCGCCATTACCACAACAGTAGGAGCAAGCGGAGACATCCTCGCATCTCAGCGAATGATTGAACATCTTGACCGGTGGTTTACTCTTGGATTGAAGCTTCCGCAGGAAGGAAACGAATGGCTCAAGCGTCGTTTAGAAGAGATTGCACCAAAGAAGAAAATGGATTTAGTAGCAGAAATGTCAGCGTCTCATGATGCATTCTATATGTGATTTGACCTCTTCAAAAAAGTCAACCATTCAAGTGAAGAGCGCCGAGAGAGGGATTTGAACCCCCGCGTCCAAGGGACAGTGGATTTCGAATCCACCGCAATACCGGGCTATGCGACCTCGGCTCTATCACAGGGCTTTAGCGCGACCGTCATAAGCATGATGATGCCTAGCCGCATCATGGAAGTACGGTTTCACGGAAGGGACGTCGAGATTTCAAGTTCGTTTGCACCCGGGACAACAGTTCGCGAAGCATTACTTGCTTCAGAAATCCTCCCCTCCATGGTCATTGTGAGTTATGAGGGAACTGTTCTGCCTCACTCAACACGGCTCAACCAAGATATTGAATTGCTTGTCACAACCATCTCTTCAGGAGGTTGAGCGGTCAACTCGCTCAATGATTTGAAGCCGTGATTGCTTCGAATAATCTCCACGAACCTCTGTAGCCCAAGCATCGAGCCCAAGGTTAGCAATAACCACGATATCGCCTACTTCAACCATACCAAATTGATTGTTCCAATCGTCGAACCAACCTTCAACCTTCATGGCCCCGGTATGGTCCATCAACATCAAACCACGACGCCGCCAAGTCTTTCCATTCCGGCTCACTCCGCTCTTTTCATAGGTGTAAACGATCCGACCGCCTACGTTTCTTCTCGCATTGTAAGCCATAAGGTCGTGAGAATCTTCATGTGGAGAATCATCCAATACGACACGAGCAAACGGGTCAATTTTCAAAACGATTTCTCCTTTCCAGTTTGTAGAAAAAATTGCATCTTCTACGAGAACCTCGTCTCCTTTTTTCAGGCCATCAGGCCAAGTATTACCGCCATCACGGTATTCGTGAGAAATAATATTGACATTTGCAAAATAGTGTCCCTGTTGAATGACTATTTTTGGTGGCTTCCCACCACTAGCGACGCTCACACTGAAGAGTTCACCCCGGATACTTGCACGTGGGTTCAACGAGCCTATTTCGTCAATTCGCGTCATTCCAGAAAAACCGGGCAATTGAAGAGATTCGGGCAGTGGTGCTTCATCTGAACCACCACCAGCAGGACATACTTCGCTCCAATCACAGCGATCACATCGAACCATCTGTGGTGGCTCTTTTGGCTTACCTCCCGGGGCAAAGCCTCGCATTGGTGCAGGCTCTGGTGGGCATTCATCACGCGTTGGTTTTTCCTTCTTCAGGTCAACCCACATTTCTTGTAGTTCGCCCTCCATAGTTTGCAATTCCTCTATAGAAGGGGCGCCAATGTGCTTGATTGAGGGATGTCCCAGATACCAAATTTGGAGCGATGCAACGGTTTCAGAGCGCTCGTGGGTGATGTACCAAAGCATTGCATACATGCGGAGTTGGCGAACATAATCTCCAGAACGGTCGTTCGCACCAAGACTGGCTTTCAAATCAACGATGGTTATTGCCCCATCCCAATTGTAGACAAGGTCGTATTCTCCCTGAAACCAATGGTCTGGGTGTATGGCATTCATGGAAAATTTAGCAGCATCTGGATCAACAAACCAAGGCCGCGAGACCTCCCATGATTCCAACCAGCTTGGGTCACCGGAGCCAGCGAATGGGTGCCCGCTGGAAAAGGAATCAAAAGAGAAGCCGTCTGGTGCCGGCCATTGAGGTCGTTCTCCGTCACGCCAGGACTGCAGACCAGGGCCTCCTTTTTCAATAAAGCAACGTTCAACTTCATCAATATGGAAACGAAGCCCTGCTTTGGTCATCTCAAGACATCGGTTTGTGTCAACGCTCTTCCAATCACCTGCTTTCCTATCGTCCCCTTCCCATTCGAGTCGTACCCTCTCGAGAGCAACAGGGAGATGCCGTTCACATCTTGCCATGGCCCATTCAAGCAATTCCTCTTTTGAGGCAGGCACATCACGTTCTGCCAGCGGCATGAGCATCTGTGAAGGCCACCCAGTAGCCGTGTTACGGTCTGGAAGACCATCCTCATCTAGAGGTGAAGGGTCGTGAGCATCCGAAGGAGCAGACGCGTGGATAAGTGCAGGAGATTCCCTCAAGACCCTACATACGGCTTCTTCTACGGCACGGCCTACAAAGAGAACCGGAATTTGCGGCATGCGGAATCGCAAGACTTTCTCATAATACCACAGACGTGGACAGGCTTTGTAGGTGTTAACCTGACTTGCCGAGAGGCGCAAATAGGGGCCAACTGTGTCTGTAGTTGCATCTGCGAGTTGGACGGGCATAGAGGTAAACCTGAGCCCACCCCTTTTCAATTCTCACGCAAGGCTCCCTGCCCCTTCATCGCAAGAACGTTGGTTCCATACGAGTTTTCCTGGAATCAATTCGTAATTGAAGCAAACCTGAACGCCATCCGATTTCTACACCAGTCATGGCCACTAAGGACCCCGGTTTTAAATTTAAAATTCGTTGATTGATACTGTTTCCAAAAGCGACAACTTCCGCCACATGAGTGCCGTCCCACAGCATAAAGGCCACCATGCTCCATGGCTTCCCATCAATTCTACGACCACTCCGCCGTCGGATAGACAAAACATATCCTTTGACATTAGCCCGGGTGCGCAACAAACCGAGACGAGTTACCTCGATTGGATCGCCGTCCTCTACATCCTCAATTGGAATGATTTCAGTGCCCTTGTCGACATAGAGTCTCGGTTGGTCCCTCCAAACCCCTGGAAGAGCGTTGTGAACGAGAACATTTTTTTGTTCGATTTGGTGAAGAGTGGGAAATGAACCCGGCTCACTTTCTTCAAGGGCAATATGTTGAGTCCCACCTACCAAAACTGCACCAAGTACCGGCTCAGAGAAATGATTTGGCAGCGGACCCCATGCACCTGAGAGTGTTCCTTTGACTGAAACCCTACCCTGAATACTGGACAAGGGAGCATAAGGTGAAGAGATGGCCGGCAAGGAAAGTTCTGAAATCCATTGAAGAGAGTCGTGAAGATTCCATTCGGACGACTCACTTCGAGAAACCTGACACCAGAAGCAACCAGCAGCCTCTCCCGAACATGCGGATTTGGGTGATGTAGGGAAGGCTACAACGCCTTCGGCGAGGCTTTGCATGGCGTGATGTTGTTCCATGTAGAATGCCGTAAGAGATTCAATCTCTACTTCGTCCGGGGGTGCATACTGAACCCGCTCGGGGCCTGAGAGGTACCAACCCTCCATGCCGTCAACCAGCTCCCCGTCATGTGTTTGCGACCAGAGCCAAGAATAGAAGCGCAATTGATGCTCTAGAGATGCCGCAAAGGAAGATTCTGAAGAGCCCGATTTGATGTCAACAATGCGTATTGTACCGTCCCAACGTAGCACGAGGTCCAATTCACCAGAAGCCCAACCATCGGGACTGTAGAGGCGTTGAGGCTGGTGTACACGGGGGTCTTTGACCCAAGGCCGAGCACATTCCCATGCCTCGTTCCAGGTCACTGGCTCGCCTTGATTGGACCAAGTTGGAGATTGTTCAATGTCCCATTGCCTCAAGTCAATGTCGGGTACTTTTTCTGAACGAGGAAAAACAGGAATTGTTCCCCAAGATGGCTCAGGTACGGAAAAGGGTTGACCACCACTTCTTCTTGTTTCGAGGTAAGGACCACCGTTTTCCTCAAAACACCGCTTTACTTCTTCTAAAAACAGTAGAAAGCCTCCACGTATCCGGTCTACGAATGTTTCAAGGGCGACATCATCCCAAGACGCCCCGTCTTCTGTCCACAAACTATCAATCCAGTCCTTTCGCCCATCATCATGCGCTTTCTTTGCCTGAGTTTCAATATGCGGTTCGACCCAATCAAGGAGTTCTTGTTCTGAATGAAGGAGAGGTGGGTGCATCATAAACAACTCACATAGAGCATCCTCAAGCACGATTCCCGCCACTTGTGATGGACGAAGTGGGCCGTGCAAACCCACTTGATAAGCCAAAAACCACTGCTTTTCACAACGAAGGTACGTTGTCAAAGCGCTTGCAGAGAGCCGATTTCTTGAGCGGCCGAGAGGGCCACCAAGTGGCGGCTGACCTACTGGCATGGCAACCCCTCGGGTAACATGGTCATGAAGTGTGCTTTCCCATCATGCATCGTAAGAATAGTAATCACCAACGTTACGTTGTTCACGATCCTTTCTGCTCTCGCCCTTGTTAATTCGTGGTCGACGAGAATCGTGATCTCTTCGGAAGGTTACATTCACGCTTGACAAAAAGCGATTCATTCCTTCTCGCAGGTCAAAGGGTCCAGTTGCCTTTCCTTGGACACCTCCTTCGCCTTCAAAGACAAGGAGAGAATCGGATACGATGTCAATGAAATAGACATCGTGGTCAATGACAAAGGCTGACTTTTCATTGGCTTCCATGGTTCTCCGGATAGCTTTAGCAGCCTCCATCCTCGCGTTTGCGTCCAAATGTGCCGAAGGTTCATCCAGAAGATAGAGGTCTGCATCTCTTCCCAAGCAAATGGCGATAGAAACCGCTTGGCGTTCCCCACCAGATAGTTTCTTGACACGCTTTGGTAGTAATTGGTCAACTCCCAAGGCGCGAATCACGTTGACATTGAATTCACCACTGCGCCACCGTGGACCGAGTTCACTATCGAGCCAAAGTTGGACTGAGCCGTCAATATCCACATCAATATGCTGAGGTTTGTATGAGATTTTTGCATCTGCAGTAACCCAGCCTCCGTCATATTCGTGCTCACCAGCGAGAAGTTTGATCATCGTAGTTTTGCCAGTACCGTTCGGCCCAACAACGCCAACTACTTCTGAACGATGGACTGCTCCATCTCCCGATGTAAGTTTAAACTCACCTAGTGTTTTCTCAAGACCACCCCAGCTTACGACTGGAGTTCCGATTTCTGCACTTCGGTCACGATGACGCAGGAACTTAATCGGCTTATCCCGAATTCGTACGTTCTCTTCAGGTAGGAATCCATCGAGATAGGAATTGATGGCTTGGCGAGTTGAGCGGGCAGGAGTAAAGATTCCAAATGCACCCTTTTTCCCATACACGATGTGAACCAAGTCAGCAAGAACATCCAGAACCGCTAAATCGTGTTCAATAACGATGACACGCTTTGCTTCAGCAAGTTTTTGGATGATTCGAACGATTCGCATTCTTTCGTGAATGTCGAGATAGGATGAAGGCTCATCAAAGAAGTACACGTCAACATCTCTGAGTATCGTGGCACAGATTGCCATACGTTGCAATTCACCACCTGATAGTTGCTGGATGGTTCTATCAAGGAGGTGGTCAATTCCCAAATCTTCGGTGGTTTCAACCATAATATTGCGTTCATCGACTTTCATCAATAGTTCACGAACGGTTCCTTTGACCCGTTTTGGCAGACGATCCACGTTCTGTGGTTTGACTGCTACCCGAATTTTCCCTGCTTGAACAGCAATGAAGAAATCACGTAACTCGCCACGAGGTAGAGATTCGATCACCGAATCCCATTCCGGATCAGTATCCATCCAATCTCCTAAATTCGGAATGGTTCTTCCAGAAAGTGCATTGATTGCAGTAGACTTACCCATTCCATTTGGCCCGAGGATTCCAACAACGCTTTCTTTGGAGGGCGTTGGGAGGCGAAACAAGCGAAATCCATTCATTGAGAATCGGTGAATCATATCCGATTCAAGTTCACTTGGTAGATTTTCAATGATCAACGCATCATGTGGGCACTTATTGATACAGATACCACAGCCGATACAGAGGCTTTCAGAAATGTGAGGCTTTCCGGTTTTATCGTCAAGAATGATGCATTCTTGTCCGTTGCGAACTGGAGGGCAAAAATCGTGGCACTCATCGTTGCACTTCTTTGGTTGACAATTGTCTTCCTTCAAAACTGCGACTCGCACCTCATCCCTCCTATGCTTTGCTTTTTGGCTAACGTATTTTGAATGACCGTTGAAAAAGCAGCCATGCCGCTCGCTTTCAGCGATTGGTTATGCCTTCAAATGAGACCCTTTAGGTGCTCATGTCCACGGATAAGGCGGACGGTACAAGGTGTAGGGAACTTCATGCTCGCCTTACGAAGTGCATCTCGGGCAGCGAGATAGTGCTCAGGGTGAACTTGAATCGAAATCACACGTTGTCCACGCTTGACACGAGCTGCTGTTCCGACATTCTTACCGAAAGCACAACGCATTCCTTGAGAAACACGGTCTGCACCTGCACCAGTAGCCTGCTTGTTTTCACGCAGGATGTGGTGAGGGAAGGTGTGAATTCGTAGGGAGTATCCTTGAGTTCCTGCTTCCTTACGGATGGTGGAGTTGGATACAACACGGGCTGCTTCTAGAGCAGTGTGGCGAATTTGAACGTCGTTATCAGAACGGAGTTCAATGACGACTGGGAACTGCCCAGTTTCAGCGGCAACACGGTTTCCAACGTGATATTGATGAATACGGTTGTTTGGAACACCGCCGATGTACTTACGACGAGTATAAGCGGGACCTTTCAATCGGCGATACATTACTGCTGGTTTCCGTGCCATACATATGCCTCCAAGCATGCCTGCGACCGATGCTCCCCTTATGATATCTCCGCATTGGATGTTCTGACAGACGATGCGAGTTTCAAGCACATCTGTTGGATAAAAGCCTTCATGGACTGATGGCCCTACCGGCATGTATGGCGAGCAGGTTGAAGGCACTCTTAGAGGAAGAGTCCGAACACCAGTGGCTCGCTATCGGGGTCTTTTTTGTCTTCATCCTTGTAGGCGCTTTTGCTATCGGGGGAACTGAGCACTTTGTCGGAGACCAACTCACGCCGATCACAGCAGAGCACGCCGGTGGATTGGTAATGGATATTGAATATTCCAACACCAACGATTCATACACGGCCTTGGTGTATGCTCCTAATGCTGGCTATCACATGTTCACCGAGCACCCAAGTGACAATTCATTGACTGCAATCTACGACCCTGATGGCGTGAATGAGGGCCGAAATGTGTCATTCCTCAAGACAATGCAAGATGGACACATGATGCTTTCAGTTGAGAATAATGAACTTGTTGAATTGACTTCAAGGATGCAGACCACGTTTGTATATTCTGATGCAAACGGATCGTTTGCAATTTACGACGCAGCAGAAGATAACAGCGAAAACCTCCTTTTCCTCACCAAAGAAAGCCAAGGAACATCATTTAGAGGCACAGTTGGACTCAACCCTACTGCTCCTATGTCCATGACATCGGGAATTCAATGGCAGCATATTGAGGCTCATTCCCCTGGACTTTGGATTGGAATTGGAATGCATACCACATCCGGAGCAGACGGATCAAGCCCTGCCAGCCCTGAACCAACCCCAGCCATAGGATGGATTACTTGGGAGGGTGACAACCAAACACCTGTCATGAAGCGAGTCAAAACCTTCCCTAACGGCCTCTTCCACTCCATTCAATCTGTTTCAGATGGAATCGTAATCGGGGGGACACACTCCAGCATTCATGTTAACGCCCAAGGCGATTATTTCGAAGTTGACGCCCCATGCACAATTGCTGTTGCTGATCAAGAAGGGTCGGTATGGTTTATCGGCGAGGCAGGAAGTTCAATGATTGCACAATGGACAGATGGTGAATTAAGAACACATCTCCTGAGCAAATCCATACCCATCTCGGCAAGCGTTGCAGGCTCCCAAGGTGACTTCGTACACTTCCATGGCACTAACGCAGCCGGAGAGCCGTCACAGTGGTCAATTGACATCCAAGCAAACGGCTCTATAGAGAATGGGAGAGGTTTCTTGAACCTTCTCTTTATCCTTGCAGGCACGTTCCTTTTGGCAACGATGGCATTGTCTGCATTCAACAAAATGCGTGAATTTTGAACCGACCGACTTCCCTTCACTGAAGTTGCTAAAATGAACCGCTTTCTCAAACCGAGGCGAGAACCTTCATGTGCCCTCGTCAACTTCCTCCGCATCTAGCGTAAGCAATGGAGGTGAATGGCATGGCGAAAAGAGGGATGATGGACCAGTTCTTTGACATCAAAGAAGAGCACCCTGACACCATTCTGTTCTTCCGGATGGGTGATTTTTACGAACTTTTCCACGAGGATGCAGTTGTTGCGGCCGAAGTGTTGGGGCTTGCATTAACATCGCGGGACAAGAATTCTGAAAACCCAATCCCCATGGCTGGATTCCCCTGGCACGGACTCGAAGACCACCTTCGTACCATGCTGCGTGCTGGGCACAAAGTAACCGTTGCTGAGCAAGAAGAAAACTTGCGAGAAGGAGCGAAACTCCTCGAACGGGTTGTAACCCGCGTATTTACCCCAGGGAGCTTGTATGAAGAGGGGCTTCTTGAGAGCGAAGAACGCTCCCTACTCGCTGCGACTGTACTGGACAACACCAGCGTTGGCCTCTGCATCCTCGATGCATCTACGGGCCAAGCATGGGCCAGCAGCCACGAGGGGGCTGATCGCTTCGTTCGTTTAATGGACGAATTGCAACGCTGGAACCCAACCGAATGGGTACTCCCGCCAAAAGATGCTGAGCACCCCGAATTGGGTAAGATTTTTTTGAACCTACAAGGAGTCATGGTTAGCCAGCATAAGACTTCCAAACAACGAAGCAAAGAACGGTTGACCAAGATGCTCAATGTAGCCGACCTCGGTCATTTGGACATGGACCACGCCCCTATGGCACTTTCTGCAACAGGGCTGGCCGCAGACTATCTCGCAACGGTTCACATCCAAGACGAGGTCCCAATTAGGGACGTGGAAATCGTAGAAGAAAAGGGCCATTTACTTCTTGACCAAACCACACTGAAGAATCTAGAACTGACTTCAACTCTGGCCGGAGAATATGACGGGAGCTTACTCTCCACCCTGAATAGGTGCAGAACTGCAATGGGAAGGAGACTGCTAAAAACTTGGATTCTCCACCCTCTTGCCTCATTGAGCGCCATTGATGCTCGTCATCAAGCAGTTGCCTCACTGTCCCGTTCAGCCCGAAGGCTTGACGGGTTGAGGCAGTCTTTGAACGGCATGCGGGATATGGAGCGCCTTTCAACACAATTGTCATACAGCCGAAGCAATGCAAGAGATGTACTCGCTACTGCGCTGGCTCTTGAGCGAATGCCAGCAGTGATGCAATGGTGTTTGGATGCTGATGACCCGCTGCTGAAACACCTCAGTACAGATTTGGACCTTTTGTCTGAAATGGCTGCTCTAATTCGCGGCACGTTGAGGGATGAATTACCTCTTGGGTTGAGAGATGGGTCTCTTTTGAGGGAAGGAGTTGACCAAGAAATTGACCGTTTGAGAGAGGTCACATCACAAGGGAAAGCATGGTTCACTCAACTCGAATCAGATTTACGAGGTCAACTTGAAATTCCATCCCTAAAAGTTAGAATGAACCGCCAAATTGGCTGGTTTATTGAGGTCACGAAATCTCATGAAGAGAAGGTGCCTACAGAGTGGCGACGTAAGCAGCAGATGACAAACGGCTCCCGATATACGACTGAAGAGTTGATTGAACGGGATGACCTTCTCCTTGGGGCTGATTCAAAACTTAAAGAACTTGAATATAGGAAATTTTTGGAACTGAGGACATACTGCATTCAGCACGCGCCCACACTGGCCGAAATTGCTCGCAAGGTGGCTTCAATCGACGTATTGCAATGCTTTGCATCAGTGAGTAGAGAACGAGGATGGACTCGTCCAGAAATGGTTGAACAAACTACATTGAAACTTGAAGGTGCCCGACATCCCGTTCTTGAAACTCAATCCGGGTTTGTTCCGAACGATTTCAAAATGGACACAAAACGAAAATTCTTGCTGATCACTGGGCCGAATATGGGAGGTAAATCGACATACCTTCGCACTGCAGCACTCACCACTATTCTTGCCCAATCAGGGTGTTTTGTACCGGCAAAGAAAGCCAGAATCGGCCTGGTTGACCGAGTATTCACCCGTGTTGGAGCGAGTGACGACCTCAAACGTGGCCGTTCAACCTTCATGATGGAAATGATTGAAGTGGCTCATATCCTCAAACGGGCTACAGAAAAATCCCTGATTCTCCTCGACGAAATCGGCAGAGGTACGTCCACATTTGATGGACTATCCATCGCTTGGTCTGTTACTGAAGACCTTTGCGAGCGAGTTGGGTCAAGAACGCTTTTCGCCACCCATTATCACCAACTCATCGGCCTTGAAGGCCAAGTAAACGGGCTCAACAACGTCCATGTTCAGGTGGCAAGTACTGATGGTGGCCTCAGATTCCTCCATACTGTTGCTGACGGCCCGTGTGATGAATCGTATGGAGTTCAAGTTGCTGCACTCGCTGGTTTGCCGAGAAATGTGGTAGAGCGGGCAACAGACCTGCTAGCGTTTTTGGAACAACAGGCCCAGGGTGCAAAAGCTGGGGAACAAGGAACTCCTCAGTCAAGAGACCACGGGCAGGCAAGTCTGATGGGTTATTTCGCTGCTGCAGCAATGTCAACCTCTGAACCTGTTGAGGAAAAGCCACTTCCAAAGTACATCGAAACAATTCTCAGCATGTTGGACTCAACAAATATCGATGAATTATCACCAAGGCAGGCACTGGATGCACTCTACAGCCTGAAATCTACGCTGGAGGACGCATCATGAAACCGAGTCGCATCATTCAACTTGACGATACGACCATTGGCCATATTGCTGCGGGTGAAGTGGTAGAACGACCTGCCCAAGTTGTCAAAGAATTGATCGAGAACAGTCTTGATGCTCATTCAACAGAAATAACAGTTACAGTTGAACGAGGTGGTTTTGACCGCCTTATCGTGGAGGATAACGGCTCAGGAATTCATCCGGATGACCTTCCAAAAGCCCTTGATAGACATGCAACCTCAAAGTTACAATCAAAGAAGGATTTAGCGGAAATCAATTCACTCGGATTCAGAGGTGAGGCACTTGCAAGTATAGGCATGGTCGCCAGATTAGAGATTTCAAGTAGGCCTCCTGCCATGGAAGGCGCTACAATCGTCATGGAAGACGGAGTTAAATCAACTCTCGAACCGATTGGGATGGGTGCTGGAACAAGAATAAGCGTTGAGCATCTATTCCAAAACACACCGGCAAGACTTGCATTTCAACGAAGGGCTGAGACTGAAACATCTCGGATTGTTGATGTCGTTGTCAGCCATGCACTTGCACACCCCGAGACTGCATTTCACCTCAAAAGCGAAAACAGAAGCCTTCTCAATGTACCATCTACAGAGGACATGATGGACCGCTTGTATGACATTCTTGGCAGCCAAGCAAATGAAATGTTACCGTTGCAACAGCCAACTGAAGACCAAAACGCCCCTGGAGAAGAGCGATGGACGGGATGGATCAGTACGCCTGACATTACACGTGGAAAAGGCGATGACATCCATGTTCTCATCAACGGTAGGCCTGTTGCTGCAGGTCCGTTTTTACAGGCAGTTCGCAGGGGATACAAAACTCGACTCATGCAGGGGCGTCACCCTTTGGCGGTTCTCAACCTCACTTGCCCACCCGGCGAGGTAGACGTGAATGTTCATCCAACCAAACGAGAAGTACGACTTCGCCATTCCTGGCGAGTTCTTGAACGACTTGAGCGCTGTATTGCCCATTCACTCGAATCAATTCCGACTCAACCGGACGCCACGGGAGGAATACCTGAATTGCGAGGTCTTTCAGGAGGACAAAATGTAAAGTCGGTAGAAACTTACTTGACGCCCAAAGAAGATGTTGTCAAACCTGATGATGCAATACAGCAAGCTGCTGGCCTTACCGATACTGCCCCCGTCCAACCACCCACGTTACGAAGTGCTCCTCCTGCATGGGCCATTGCAGCAGGACAACAACTGGCGTTGACTGGAGAAATGGCTGAAGATGCACCGGCAAAAGAGAAGCCCCGTCCTGTATCCCATTCCCCACTCGGGCAGACGCTTCTGCCAACCGATCAAGAAAAACCGATTGCGCCAGCCCTATCATCTGCAGAACGTACCTTACATCGTCATGCAGGAATGGGGGTACAACATTCACCTAGTGCAGAGGCGCCCCTTGAAGGTGTATTGAATGACCTTCCTCCAATGGAACCCCTTGCTCAATTTGCCAACTCATACATACTGGTTCAAGCCGAAGATGAACTCTTGTTGATCGACCAACATGCACTTCATGAGCGTATTCGGTTCGAACGTTTACGTAATTCAGGGCAGTTATGGGAGCCACAATCCCGCCTTGAGGCTTTGAATTTGAATCTTGATGCACGTCAATCAGCGGTTGTTGATGCGAATCAATCACGCCTGCACGAGTTAGGGTTCCATCTCGAGCGCACTGATGAGGAATGGCATCTAAAAGCATCACCTCAATTGATTGAAGGAGAAAAAATTCGCTCATTTTTCCTTGATGTATTGCAAGACATTGCAGGAGACGAGGGGCCCTTAGCCACCATTGAGGCCAAGAAAGACCATATCGCATTCATGAACGCTTGCCGAGGTGCAGTAAAAGCCAACCAATCCCTCACTCTACCCGAAATGAGACGCTTGTTGGAAGACATGCGTAGAATTCCAAACCCATGGGCTTGTGTTCACGGTAGGCCAACATCCCTTCGGATACCCATTGATTCATTGGACCATCATTTTGGTCGCCATGGCTAATTATTCGGGTTGGTAAAGAAAGGATTCAATGGGTACACCAGCATCCACGAAGCGGGCTACTGCCTGAGGGTCAGCAACGCAGTGAAGGGTATCTCCTTGAATCGTAACCGCATCATTACAACCCAGCGCCAGAACAAGGGCAGTCATTTGCAATCTGTGATCATCATGAGTTAATACGAGAGATTGAGGAGTCGAAAGAGTTTGGTTTCCTGGAACATCAAGTCCATCCTCTTTTACGCTACATGTTAATCCAAATTGTTGGAGAATTTCGAGGGTTTTGGTAATCCTATTGCTCTCTTTGTAGGCTGCGTGTGCAGCTCCAGTAATTTGCCCACCTTCACCAAGAGCCATCATCGCAGCAACGGGAGTAATCAAATCATTACTATCACAAAGGTCAAGTGTGACGTTTTGCCCTTCTTTGTTTGATTGAAGCGTATTCCCATCCACGGTAAAGCCGAGTGCACCGGCCTGCTCAAGGAGGATTTCGTGACCCAGACCCTCTTCATGAGATGGCATTTCGTCAAAGCGTATTGGAATATTGAGTACTTTTGCTGCAAGGAAGCCAAATGATGCGAGTGACATATCCTTGGGAACTGCTATGTTTTCATGTTGGGGCTGGGGTATCCAAGGCTCAAGACGTTCAGGTAACGCATCTCCAAAAGGAGCTCCAAATTCCTTGCAGAGACGAAGGGTGAGGTCCGCATGACGTTTGGAGACAGGAGTTCCTTGATACACGACGTCAATCGGGGCAGGAGATGCCGGAGACGCAAGCATCCAAGAGGTCACAGGTTGGCTTGAGGTGCTGACATCAATGGTCATGGATTCAGTTTGCGTCCACGGACCTTCTGCAAGTAAGGGCAGGCCTTCTTCAAGGTGACCAAATGAGCAAGATACGCCTAATTCAGCCATCGTAGTGGTCATGGAATCATGTGGGCGGGCTCTCAAAGATGCATCACCGTCCAACATCACAGGTCGGTTGAAACGAGTCGATAGTGCCATTAGGATTCGGAGAGCAGTTCCTGAGTTACCGGCATGCAGAACGCTCACTGGATGTTTGAAACCATGAGGACCAACTCCGTGAATCCGCCACGCCGTGGCCAGTTCATGTGGTAGAAAGTCCGCATTTGGAGTGCTGGGAAGGATGGCTCCACCAGCATCTAAATCCTCAAACTGAACTCCCATTTGAGACAAACATCTTCGCATTGAGATCGCATCATCTCCGGCATTTGTCATGCCTGTCAAGGTAACCGTTTGTTCTGCTTGGGCACCGAGGGCCATCAAGCGAATAGCGTGGCTCTTTGATGGCGGTAACGTCCAAGTTAGGCTTTCAAGAGATTGAGCAGGATAGACCTTCAGTGCCCCGACAAGGCTTCTGGAATGTCCTTTCCCTTGCGGAGACCAGCGCTTTACCCATGCCCCGCCCATGAAATCCTGTCTCTCCTTCCCGCCATGAACCCTTGCAATACAGATTCAAGAACCTCGTGCGTGGTGGGCAACCTATGTCGCTGAAGGATGCACGGGGCCGACCCCTTCGCGACCTTCGCATATCAGTGACTGACCGATGCAATTTCAGGTGCACCTACTGCATGCCCCGTGAGCACTTTAACAGCGAACATTCGTTCCTACCTCGTGAAGAATTACTGTCCTATGAGGAGATTACTGCAGTAGTTGCAAGCATCCTACCCCTTGGTCTCCAAAAGATCCGATTGACTGGTGGAGAGCCTCTTCTACGAAAGAATCTCATTGGCCTCATCAGCCAACTGCGTAATTTGAGCAATTCTATTGATATTGCACTCACTACAAACGGAGCATTGTTGAAACAAAACGCAAGAGCCCTTCACGATGCTGGCTTGAACCGAGTCACTGTGAGCATTGACGCCCTTGACCCTGATGTATTCCAAGCCATGGCTGACAGCACCCAATGGACTCCTGAAGATGTTATCGAAGGAATAATTGAAGCAAAACGTGTCGGTTTGGGCGTAAAGGTGAACACCGTAGTCAAAAAGAATCTCAATGAGGACCAAATTCTTCCTCTCCTCAACCAATTCCAAGAACTTGAAATCCCATTGAGGTTCATTGAATTCATGGATGTGGGAAATACCAATGCTTGGAATTTGAATGATGTGGTGAGCGGTGAAGATATCCGGAGGAGCATCGAATCCAAATTCGGCAAATTGACACCGGTTCCACCTGCAAGTAGGGGTGAGGTAGCCAAGCGATTTACGCTTCCCAGCGGATATGAGATTGGATGCATTGAATCGGTCACTGCGCCATTTTGTGGAGATTGTACGAGAGCCCGATTGTCTGCAAACGGTTCGCTTTACACATGCTTGTTCGCTTCAAAAGGAAACGATTTGAAATCAATGCTGAGAATGAAGGCAACATCGGATGAGATCTCAAACGCAATACAGAGCATTTGGGTGAAACGATCAGACCGTTACTCCGAAGAGCGAAGTGAGCATACGAATTCGATGAAAAAAGTCGAGATGTCCTTCATCGGGGGCTAATTAGGCCATTGCAGGAAGTCGCACATCAATGATGACTGCCCCTGCTGCTTCTTCAATGAGACGGAAGGACCAGGTTCCGTCGGTGGAACCAATTGATTGAGAATCGATAACGAAATAATCGCCCTGAGTCACAGAATATCCGGCGTCACGGTCGTGGAAGGAAACATCTGAACCTACAACCCCGTAAACATCCGCATCATTGACTTGGCCTCGAACCGGAGAATCTTGCGTCAAGTTTGCGGGAAGGAGATCAAACTGCAAACGAGCAGGGTCAACGGATTGGTCCAAGCTCGTTATGCGAATGACATGGAAACCGTTATCCAAGGCTCGCACACTCACGGTTGCCTGTGGTGCGCTCTTTTCAACGGTGGTAAGAGCACCCTGCATCAAAACGAATACCATGCTGGAAAGCATGACGGTAATGGCGAGCAAAAGAACCGTTGCAATGACTGGGCTCACGGCCTCGTCGTCGCGCTGAATGCGTGCTCGCATAAACGGACGACGAGTCCAAATCACTTGAACCAACCGATTGCAAGACGGTTGCTAGCGTGGTTTCTATTGACTTAGAATACCCAAAGCGGCTTTTCACATTCCATTGCCCTACGAATTCCACCGATTGGACCGAGACATCGCAAAATGACCTCGGTGGCAAAATCACCTCGCATGAAGGCATATCCCATATTTTTACTACGAAGTGAATTTTTCAGAGCCTTACCCATTGAGGCTCGAACTCGGTGCTCATACACATCAAGAGGAGTCCCATTCTCAAGATGACTCACGATAGTTTCTGCAGCAAAGCATCCAGAAATAATCGCTTGTGAAATGCCGCCGCCATTGCTTGGCATGACCAAACCTGCAGCGTCCCCAATTGCTAATGTGGTCCCTTCCACCATCCGTTGAACTGGACCTCCCATTGGAATCCATCCTCCACCTATGGAGAGAATTTCAAGGCCCAAGTCGTCGCAAAATGTCTTGAGATGGTCTTTGAGGGAACCCTTCAGTTTGCCTGCACGAACACCGAGTCCTACATTGGCAAAATTTGGACCCTTGGGGATAATCCATGCATATCCTGACGGAGCCACTGAGCCTAAGAAGACATCAAATGTTTCGGGAACATTCCCTCTGACTTGAGCATACACAGTAGGAACTTGGTCGTCTGGGCGAACTGCCTTATCTTGGCCGTGTCGGAGTCTTCCAACATGTGCAAGACTTCCTGATGCGTCAATGAGAAAATCGCAGGAAAAGCGCCCTTGGTCCGTCACCAAGACATCACGGTTCGCTTTTCGCTGGTGCTGAATGTTTTTCAGGGTGGTTGAAATTCGCACTTCAGCCCCCGCTGCAACGGCTTTATCTGCAAGATACCCATCAAACTGTAGGCGGTGCCCTGCGAAAGCATCCAGTTCGAAATTGAATGATTTTCCTGAGGGGAGAAATACTCTCATGTTGTCGAGTCGGTGGAGGCGAAGCCGTTCCGGAAAATCGAAGTAATCTTTCAGCCATTGATGGTCATCCAAATTTTTGAAAGTCCCAATTACTTCTCCCCAGTTCGGGATACATTCTCCACATTGTGCCGGATTGCCAACGATGGAACGTCGCTCTAGAATGAGGACATCAAGGCCTTTTTCTGCAAGTCGTTGAGCACAGGCAGCACCGGCTGGACCCGCTCCGATGATGATGACTTGACGATGCTCAATTTTCTTAACACTCATCTACTCACCTCACGCATGCCGTTCCATAACAAGTTGTGTAATGAGAAGCATCATCTCTTTTGCCTCGCTTTGAGGGAAGCGGTCAAGTTCGGCTTGAGCCCGCTCGAGATGAGTTCTAACCAAAATCTCAGCGTACTCTAAACTGCTAGATCGGTCAAGAAGTCGCATCAATTCATCAAAGTTCGAGTCTTCAAACGATTCGATCATTTCTGCAAGTCGTTCCCGATGTCTGCCGTGTGATAGTGTTAGAGCGTGAATCAGCGGAAGGGTCATTTTTCCTTCGTAAACATCTGCTCCACGGGGTTTGCCCATGCGGTCGTCTCCACGCAAATCAAGGAGGTCGTCAACGAGTTGGAAAGCAATACCAAGTTGCATTCCGAAGCGCTCAAGAGCCTTGGCATCTTCATCAGAAAGCCCTGCTACGAGGCCAGCTGCTTGGCAGCCAGAAGCGAAGGGTCCTGCTGTTTTTCCACGAACGATACTCAGGTAATCTTCGGGAGTTGTTGCAAGATTCAACACGTGGTCAAGTTGATGGAACTCTGAGACTGCGATGTTTGCACAGCAACGAGCCATGAGTGTGACAATTGATTCGTTGTACCTGCCACCAAGACCGAATCCCTGGACAAAAAGCCAATCTCCTGCAATGACGGCTTTGGCCTGTCCAGCCCGAGCGTGAATGGTTGGCTTTCCTCTTCGCTCGTTTGCCTCGTCATTGATATCGTCATGAACGAGGGTTGCAGTGTGTATGAGTTCAAAGGCGAGTGCTAGAGGCATCACTTCCCCATCATCCGTCCCCCCTGCGAGGCGATGAGCAAGGAGAATCAAGAGTGGACGGAGGCGCTTTCCACCCGCCAACAAGACTTGCCCTGCTTCTCGGGCGACTTCTCCAGCACCGGATTTAATTTCATTTTGAATCAGAGAAGAAAGTCCTGCGTCAACCTCTTGACGCATATCTTCAAGCGAATCTGCGAGACCCGCTACATCCGTTCGCACAGGTGTTCCACACCGGTGGGCTTCTTAACCAATCGTCCCCGCCCATGACCTGCGAGGACCTGTCCTCACCGAGGTAATTGAATGGAAAACAGTGAGCGTCTCGTTGTTCTCACCACCCCATCAAAGTATGATGGTGTGCGGCAACATGTTGAACGGGCCGTTGAAACTCACGGAAAGAAACAGGACCTCATCATGAAACAACTCCCACACATGGAAGTAGCCATTGATTGTCTCAAAGATGGAACTGGCGACATTCTAGGAATGAGCGCATTTGATTGGGAAAATTATGACACCGAAGGGCTTGCCATCGTTGGGCTACTCTCTAGAAAAGAACCCACCTGGGTTTTGGTATCTGATGACAAACCAGAATATCTTCCAAGCCGTTCAATATTAGTCTGTGATTCAGAACTTCTTCACCGTCAAATGCTTAGACTTCGCTATGACTTGACAATATTCACGTCCAAGGATATGGCGGAACATCTTGGAATGGCTGAAGAATACGCTCAACTTGATGAAGACGACAGGTGGCCTTGGTTTGAACAACTCAGGATTGAAGATAAGATACAGGGCTTCATCGTTCCACGTAGCGTCCATTCAGGCTACCGCTTCAAGTCACGACGACATACACTTGGCCTGCAGAGGAATGACAGCGACCAAAATCGAGAACGGTTTATTCCCCCTCCGCTTCACGGATTCACGCTACTTGTGGCGAGAAAGGGATTCGTAGGTTCCAACATATCTGCCATGCTTGACCCGAGTGCATTCCTTGCATATCGCCTCGAAAATGCAATCATGGACACTCTTGACCCAGTTCTTCATGAACGGGTTGGTGTACACGTTGAACAACGAAAAATCTCCACAATATTGAGAGAGGCAACACGAATTGGCGACGAGTCAACTCAAGAATCAATGTTGAACCCTTACGGGAAAGCTGTGAAAGGTGGTCCTCGTGTTGAATTAATGATTGAAACCCTCAATCCCTCAGGAAGCATCACTGCAGCATGTGAGCGAGTGGTTCTTCCAGAAAACAGCCACATCGGAATGGTCAACCTCTTGCGTGAATTTTTGAATCTTGTAACCATGATGAGTACCGATCATGAAGAATTGAAACGCACGATACCTGGCATGCCTCCTGAATTTTCTGAGCCCAGCCTCAGGATGATGGATTACGACGAATCTTGATGGCTACGGCCATATTGATTTGCCTTCATAATGGCCTTGCACGCCTGCGCTTCACAGAGAAGACATATATGCTTTCAATGCGGCAAAAGCCGATGTAGGTGACAGGGGAATGGACAAGTCAGAACTTCTAGGCGGACTTTATCAAGCCCGTTTGGACGATTTGAAGGCTCTTGCACACGAGCATAATTTGTCAAAAGCAGGTTCAGTTGAGGCTTTGCGTTCACGATTGATTCAAAACATTGTCCTCGGACATTGGGACCTTTCAAAAGATGGAATCAAAGAAATCCCCAACTCTGAACTTGGAGAGCTGTTAGGCGTTTTTGGCATTAAGAAATCAGGTTCAATTAAAGCACGACGCCAGCGCATGTATCTCCACCTTTATCACGATCCCAAGCAACTCACTACAGATAACTTGGACATGATGAACAGAGATGAACTTCACGCACTCTGCAAGGAACTCAATTTGAAACTATCAGGAAATAAGCAGTCATTGCTTGTCCGTGTTGCTGGCGTATTAGCCTCTCAAGAGAATGCCTGGGGCAAAGTCAAGAAAAGTCTACGAAGGCCAAAAGACAAAATCAACATTCCTGAAATACCGTTTGAAGAACATACTGAGGAGCAGGTGGAACGCGTTGATGTATCCGAAACCGTGGAACAATTTGTCGAAGACCATGAGGCAGGTTGGTCATTTGAGCAAGAAACCATCTTGCGAGAGGATATTTCGGCAATGGGCCATACAAGTTCTCAATCCACGGTGTCTGCAACCATAGATGAGGCACTTAGAACTGTAAAAATTCCCGAAGAACCGACCACCCCGCCAATGATTCAAGAAACACACTTGGATGAAACCCACAGCCTAGAGGTGGAAACTGCACTGATTGAACTAAGAGGACGTATGGCGGAAATCCATGCACTTGCTCGTGATTTCCTCATGGTCAGTTCCACCACCAATCAAGCAGACTTGAGCGCCTTCATCGACGCTCTTTCGGACCATGGTTTCGCCACCGACTTACCCCCCGTGCACCAATCTATAGCAAATACTATCATGGAATTAGATTTCCAAATGCAACAGGAATCAAATGCAGTCAATGCCCTACCTCAATCGTGGAGTGAACGAGAAGCTCTGCGTCGGTTTGAACAGTCCCGTAGCACTCTACGCGACCACCTTGAGAACTTACTCGCCATGCATCAAGGAGATGCAGTGAAGGCGCGTATGGCCTTTGAGTCAGAAGCCCGAACCATGGGCCTTGACCTTCGCATCCCAAGTGTATCCGGTCGATTGCATGCATTGTTCGACCTCCATATTGAGATCGCAGAAACTCAAGCCCTGCACGACCCCGTAGTGCTTCGCCGTCAGCGAATGATGCGAATACTCCACCACGGTGCTGTTCACCTCATGGATAGCGAGCGTTCAACGCTTGCAAGACTTGAGAAGAATATTATATCGTTTGAAGAACTTGTTCAAACAATACTTGAATCCAGCGAACACGGATTTGAGGAACCACAGCAAGCTCTTGTCATCCGCTTTTTGGAATCAAAAGGATACGAAGTTAACACGGTAGACCTCCGCCCAAGAATCCTTGCATGCGCTGGTATCATCGGTGCGGAACTCGGATACCTTTCGCCATCAGATATTCCTCGTATCGCACCAGGCGTATTGGTTACTGAAACTGAAGTTGATGCCATCGTAACAGAACTCAAGGCACTCGCCCAGAGTTTCAAGACGACAGACGCTCATCACGAAGCTGTCGAAGATGTAGTTGCAGAATCTGTCATTGATGCTTCCGAAAGCATCACCCGTGTTCGCAGTAAAATCGACCGAGTCGACGAACTTCTTGAACGCCTTCGTGGATGAATTCAGTGCTGCGAGGCATAGAAGTTCTGAACAACCGAAGTCACGGTTTGGATATCAGAAATACCCCGCTCGACGAGGTCTTCAATGATGGCTTGGCGTTGTCGCACATGTCGTTCAAAGACATCAGGCGTCACACCTGCTGCGTTACAGATGGTTTCTCTCAATTTTGAAGGGATTCCTGTTTCTTCAATTTGGTCTGTTGCTGCGTTGTACTTCCAGATAGCATTCAAACGAGGCTTGTCCCCTTCCATTCCTGCTACTTCAGCAACTTCTGTGATCTTTCTTGCCGTCCGTCCATTGACGTGAAGACGTGCTTGAATGATGATGAGGTCAAGACCGCTAAGCATAATCGGTGGAACGCTCATTGGAGGGTTAATCATACGAGTTACGGTTTCTTGAGCCGTATTTGCGTGCAACGAACCGAATGAACCATCGTGACCAGTGTTCATCGCAGTCAACAAGGTTGCACATTCCGGACCACGTACTTCCCCGACAATGATTCGGTCAGGACGCATACGAAGGCTTGACTTGAGACAGTCATTCATGTCAACCTCTTGGGTACCGTCAGGACGTTCCCTTCGAGTCTCCATGCGCAACCAGTGGTCGTGGTAAACTTGCAATTCAGCAGTATCTTCTACCGTTAGAAGTCGGCGTGACCAAGGAATATACATTCCAAGGCAGTTGAGTGTCGTGGTTTTACCTGAACCGGTACCGCCAGCAATAACGAAGTTAGCTGGCCGACTGTCCAATCCCTCAATCCATACCCACATCATTGCGGCAAGACGGGAATTAACCGTTCCAAAATTGACTAAATCTATCATTGTCAACGGATCTTCCTTGAACTTACGGATGGTCAGTGTCGGACCGTCGGGAGAAACTGGAGGTATTGTTCCGTTTACACGTGAACCGTCTGGAAGACGACCGTCAAAGATAGGGACTAATCCTGGGCCGTCCCCAAGAGGTACATTCGTGTAGGATGCTATGTTCTTTGAAATTTGAATACCTGAATCATCGTCAATCCAGATGTTTGTCCGGCACATTCCATGCTCACGGTGAGCGACCTTAACGCACTGAGTCCCACCGTTGTACATCACTTCTTCAAGCGCATCGTCTTCAAACAAAGCCGCTAAATCTCCGTATGGGTTTGCTTGGATGTCTCCATCAACGTGGTAAATTGGAGAAGGATGGTTTGGTTCGGTGTAAATGGTGACTCTTCCGTATTGTTCCAAAATTTGTTCTGACATGCTTCAACCTCCAACTGCTTTTACCGCCCCTAGATAGAGGCCCATGGAAATGGTCATCCAGAGAGGGAGCCACCAAAGTGTATCTTTGAGACGACCCATCATACGTCCTGAAACACCCACACCAATGGCGGAGGCTGCGGCGAAAAAGTAACTGAAAGTTTGGTTGAAACCAGAGATTTGGAACCCTTTGCTCGCAGGTGCGAACAATCCAACAATGAAGGCGATAAGCACAGGTAAGCCAACGCTTACAAAGAGGATGATGAGGATTCCCCTCCCTTGAAGTTCATTTTCTCGGTTGTTCATCAGATCGTTCAATCGTTCATAATCACGGCTCAGGTCAGTAAGAATATCTCTTAGAGAAGAATCCTGTTGAATCGCTGTTTCAATGAGAACCATGACTCGCTGAACCTGACTGGATCGAGTTTTTGCTGCAAAGGAAGAAAGACTTGCTTCAAATGATGATGCGTGACTTTCTTTCAGAGTTTCAGAAAGCAAGGCTGCTAGAGGGCCGTCATTGCTGTTGGATTGCTCCATCATTGCTTCTTGAAGACCACGGCCAGCCCCAACTGAATCGGAGAGTGCCTCAAGGAATCCGGGTAATTCATTTTCAATTGCTCTGCGCCTTCGGCGTTCAAGCATAGGAGGAATACCTCCGCCAATGCAAGCGATGGAGAACACACCAAGGTACAAAATGAGAGGGGCATCGTTAAACGATTCTAGAAATCCAAACAACATCTGATTCACCTCACAATCCTGGGTCCTTAGTATGGGCTTTTAATCCAATGAGAGACATTCCTACAAGAGTCATAAACAATCCAATGTTCACGACGACATTGATGGTAGATGCGGGTGGTAGAGACATAAAGGCCCCTAAATCCCCAGACATCAATTGGGGAACAAGTCCTACGATGGCGAGAATAATTGGCCCTATCATTCCGATGGAAAGGAGGGTTTCCGGCACACCACCGAGTTCCTCGATGTATTTTTCGACTTCTTCGGTACGCTCCTCTTCCATCCGAGCACCCTGCTTTTTCAGAGTTTCAACCAGATCAGTATTTTGAGTAACGTTCGTGTACAATGTGTTCAAAAGACGCTTGTAACCTTTAGATTCGGCTTTCTTCATCATGGATTTAAGCTCCTTATCGATACCGCCACCAGTTCCTTTTAGCAAGCGTTTCATCATCGCTGAAAAATCTTCAGAGATGATGCCGTATCCGCCTTTGCCAATTGTGTGAAGTGCAGCCTCAAGACCAACACCAGAGGACATCAGGACGTCCAAGGTACGAATCACATAGAGAAGTTCCCGTTTCTCCTCTAGTTTCCTCATACGAAATCCCTCAAATCACATCTTCCAACAATTCAAACATAAATTGTTCATTCGAACTATCGTATTCCATTGCTGCGAATATGACCTTGACATCACGCTCTTCAAACGGATCGTGAATGTAAGGCTGGCCTGTCCGAAACATACTGATAACAGATTTGTATTCATCAAGTGAAAGTTCCCCACGAACAGTGTAAACAGTAGATTCAGAACCCTCATCGTGGAGGTCATCACCCTCTTGACCGCGAATAACCGTTCGAGTCAATCTGCGGGTCATACGGACTTTGATGTCAGCATTTGGTATTCGCAACCAATCCGAACTTGATGTACCTGTTGCGGGACGGATAAAGAAATCAATTCCTGGCATGTGGTGACCCCTAAACTTACCACACCACAAGAAGGACTTGAATGTGTTGGATTATTCTTCTTTGACCTTAAGAGCTCTGAACCATCCGAAACGGGGCTCGTCAACATCGCCACTATCCGCCAATTCATCGAGCATTGCTTCTGCTTGTTCACGAACATACCCACGTGCGGCTGCATTCTTGAGAATCGTATTGAAATCGACTCCATCGCCTTGATCAAAGTGCTGGACTACATGAAGAATGAACCCACGAAGTTCACCGTCACCGGTTTCTGCATCAGGCTCGTCCCCATCAGGGAGACGAACCATTGGTGGTGGCGTTGTAGCGGCTGCCATTCGCCCTTCAGCAATATCTAATGCTTGCATCAAATTGAGGTTGAAGGGTTCAAGGTCAACTTCATCGTAATGATTCCTAGCAGCCAAAAGCCCCGTCTTCATCCCACTTGGAAGGTCACTTCGTTCGTAGGCATCCATAGTGGCCTCAAGTTCCAAAGAGGCGGTATATGCCTTCATGCGGGCCATTGTAACCTCACATGCATCCAAGAGCCAGTTCGCATAAACATCACGAGTGACTTCACATGCTTCTTCAGGTCGTAGTGAAGTGTAGACAGCGCCTTCATCGGTTTGGTACCATCGCGTTTTTGCCGTCATCATCAGAAGGATTGGTTCTCCTTCTTCGGTGCGACCAGCCCATTGGCTGGACATTTCTCGCATTGTTTCAGAATTATAATCTCCAACTGAAAAGTAATGCAGGCCCGTTGGGTCCCTAAGTTGACCTTGGTAGAGCGTTGCGCCGTTGCTGGTTTCTCGGATTTCAAGTCGCTCTAAAAGTCCGCAGACGACAACTCTGTTGGCTTTTGAACCTAGCTTTGTGATGACGAAAGAAGGGTCAAATTCTCCTGAACCCTTCTCGTTCAACGTTGCGGTTCCGAATTCTGATGCGAGCATGAGGAATGCTGGCTGACGTACGATACGTTGTCGCTGCATCAGGCCCACCCCCACAAAGCTCGCAACTCAGTTGCTCTAAGCTGTGAATCTGAAGCAGGTGCTTCCAAGCGATCGCAAAGCAACATTGCACCTTGTTCATCGACAATGCTTCGTCCAGATACAACGACTGTTCTTCCAAGGAGAAGTTCTCGTACTTGTTGAACAAAGCCTGCGTCACCGTGGTCTTTGACAGACCCTTGAAGTGCTTCATAGGTCATCCCTAGAGCAGAAAGAGTGGCTTCTTTGTTAACGAGGACTGCTGCAGTAGAACCATCATGGTCCACAACCAGTCGAAGACGTACATCTTCGTTACCTTCGTTAGGCCCGTGGTCTGCACATGCACCATCTCTGAGCACACGGCGACATTCCGTGCAACGACGAATCAATCCTGAGTCGTCTCGAACGCTTACAACAAGTCCTGTGGTTTCAATGCCTACTCGACTTGGGCCACTGACCATCTCTGTGAGTGATACTTCAACCGAGTGATTGCTAAGGTCAATGCCTTCATCCCACGGAGGAGTAGCCAAGATTTCCACCTGGTCTGCGTTGTCCACGGTCACATCTGGAATACCCTGCCAGGCTCTAATTCGGACACCTTTCAAGCGAACAGTCACTGGTAAATCTCCTTCTGCAATAGGCAGTTCCTGCCAGGCGCTCATTCGACAACGCCCAGACGGGTCTGCAATTTGCCCAGACCATAGGAACTTCTCTTCGCCATCACGAGTGAAACTTCGTTTATTCCATTCGGTGATTTGGACGATTGCATCTACATCCCTTGATCCATCACGGAACTGAGAGATAGAAAGAGAGGTGCTGCTTGATAGCGTATCTAAATCCGAGAAGTTCGCATCGTGATAGACCTCAATACGAGTTGTTCGTCCGAAATTTAATTCCGGTGTATCTCGGAAACTTCGAACTTGTGCGCCATCAATCTTGAGCAATGACCCGACTTCGTGCTCAAAAGGCTCCCACGAGAGAAAACCAATCGTTCCCGTTTCGTCGGCAATTCGGCCACGTACGACCTCAATGGAACCTGACCCGTCCTTCCGGTGAATTTGGTCTGGACGGGATGTGAGAACCCTTCCAACAACACAGATATAGCCGTCTGAAGGGACACTGCTAATCTCAATAGGGTCGTTGGTTGAAACGGTTGTTGCAACCCCCTCTTTGAGGACGACAATACCGGTAGACTGATTGATGTTAAGAGACATTTTGCCGTTGTATTCGTTAACGCTCGCACCTTCAATGCGAACAATACTCCCTGCAGCGAGGTTGGCGTGAGGCCCCCAATCTTTGTAATCCCAGCGAGTTTTTGTTCCTCCTTCTTCCCAAGGATTATCCTCTAGGAATCCAAATGCAATTTGCTTCTCTTCTCCGCGAATAAGTTGGTCTCTGATGTTGTGTGTCACTATGGCGACTTCGATCTCAATATCACGGTCATCGCCACTCAATTCTGTGAGTGTAGCGACTTTCTTGGTTTCCCGTTCTTGGCGAGTCGTCGTGCTCGTGGTCGCAGGACCTGTTCCGCTCTTGAAACGGCGAAGTACTGAGCGCATTGCATCTTGAGGTGGAATGTAAAATTCATCCTCGTATTTTGCGAAAGCAGAGGCTACCTCTGCTGGATTCGCATCGGGGCATTCTTTGATGACCGCTTGAACATAGTCTGCATACTTTTCTTCAGACATCAAACAACCCTCCGTAAGACATTGTTGTTCGACACCTGTGCGGAGAACAGGCTGCGGGCTTTCGTGCGGTTTGGTTCAGATATAACACTCCCTTTACCTCCATGGACTGCTACACCAACGACGACAGGCCATAAAGAATGGCTTTTGATTTTGTCTGATATTGACTTATGCAGGGTTAACGCGTAGTCCTTCCATCAACAAAACATCGGGCAAATGCATGCTGCCTGATGAATAAGACCCTTGTCTGCGGACGTCATCTCCAAGGATTACATTCCCCGATAGAGCGTTTGCAAGATTTCCCGAGAGACCGGCTTGCTTGAGCGGACCAATAATTTCGCCGCCAACAACACGTAGAATGCTGCTTGTGGTAACTGAAAAGTCGCCGCTTGTGGGATTAGCAGTATGAGCACCCATGACGCCGTTTACAACATAACCATCACCCATTTGTTCAAGCATCTGATCAAATGTCTGACTCGCTTTTGTGGAGGTCATCATGAGTTCTGAGGCACCCGTCGACGGAGGTGATTGGTGACCTCTACTTACGGCTGAACCGGTAGATTGCGCAGCATCAATACGTCCTTCTGCAACTTGCTGGGCTGCATCTCGGGTGGACCAAAGCATGTTTACTAATCGCCCGGATTCAACCAAACTTTGCTTCCGTTTTGGAACTCCTTCACCGTCACGTGAACCCGAAGAAAAACCTCCTTCAAGAAGACCATTGTCCACTATTGAGAGGTCCTCGGCCATCACATTTTGATTCATTTTCCCCGTCCAAAAGGATTCTTTCCGGACCAACTTTTCACCCATCATTGCCGGGGGAACAACCATAGAAAACAGAGGTGAGAATCCTTCACTCGTCATCAAAACTGGAGCATCTAAAGCCCCAGAATCAACTTCAATCGGATTCTGAGTTCGCACGGCCCAATCTACAGCAAGTTCAATGCAATCAGGAACATCCACCATCTTTGTCCTTGATGAATCTCCTTGGTACGAGCTGGTCATTTTTCCATCATTGTCAATGGTAACTTGAACCCCAAGCCCGTGAGAGGTCGTCAATCCACTCTCTAGGATTCCTTCGCTGTTGAGAAGACAAGATGCCGTAGCAGAAACCCCAACGCCACCTCCAGTCACGATAGCCCGTTCGTCAGCACTTTTGACAGCATTTAGGAGTGCATCAGCCTGCTCAAGCAGATCTTCAGGGCCAAGATTGAGGATATTTGTGTCGCACATCCCACCAACCTTTGTGGCGGCCTGTTCGCTTGGAAGAACGAAATGAGCAATCGAAGGTGATTTGCGAGCAATGCTCAAGGCTTGTTGAACTGCTCGCTCAGCGCCGGATACGTCGACTAAATGAGCGAATCCAAAACGGCCATCTTCAACCACTCGAATTCCGAATCCCCCTTCACCACCGCCACCAGCCATGGTGATTTTACCGGCTTCAATGTCAAGTTCGTGGCCGTAGGATTGGAACCCTACGATGTCCCATTGTTGTACGCCGATTGAAGAGCAAGCATCAACGATTTGTTGAGCGTTAGCAAGTAACCTGTCTTGTGCACCATCTGGTAGCATGATCATCCCACCAAAGCCTCGCGAATTCGCATGACTGGACCGCCATCTCCAACTGGAACAGTCTGACCTTTGCCGCAGAACCCAGGGGTCGCCAACGATGCATCACGAGTAAGTCCGTCGACATTCTTGAGAATTTCAAGCGTCATTCCACTAACACTTACATCTTTGAGAGGTCGAGTCAATTCGCCGTTTTCAATAAGCCAAGCCTCTTGGGCAGCAAACTGGAACGAACCGCGTCCTGTGTCGACCTGTCCACCACGAGTTCCACAAGCATAGATGCCGTACTCAACATCCTCCATCAGTTCCTCTAAATCTGCGTGTGAACCACCTTGAATCATGGTGTTGGACATTCGGACAAGCGGGTGATGCAAGCCGTCTTGAGCCCGAGCCCCGCCGTTTGGCTCCAACCCAAAGTGATGAGCCGTTTCACGATGATTGAGATATTCTGTGAGTACGCCGTCTTTGATGAGGACTTTCTCCCGAGTGTTGACTCCTTCATCATCGATTGGATAGGCTCCATATCCGCCCATAAGCGTCGGGTCATCGACGACGGTCACGATATCGTTTCCAATTTTTTCACCCAATTTCCCTGCAAGACAAGAATCACCAGCGGCAACCAAATCAGCCTCACACGGATGACCAAGGGCCTCGTGGATGTAAACGCCAGTCAAATCATTATCAGCAATAAGCGGCATTTTCCCAGAAGGTGCCCGTTCGGCCTTGAGCAGACGAAGTGCAGCATTTTGGGCCTGTTCACCCAGTGCGGTCAAGTCAACGCCTTGGATGAGTTCAAGCCCGCCCTGACCTCCAGTGCGAGTTCGGTAAGAGACAACTTCTGAGTCATCTCTGGCGGTAACCATGCCGTGAACAAGCGAGCGTTGAAAGGACCATGCTCGATCCATACCTTCTGAGGTCATGAGTTCAGTGTGTATGTGTTCATCGCTCCAACCAGTGGTGACTGATACTACATGCTTATGTTGGCTTGCACCCTTGTAAAAATCATTCATCAAATCCATCTTTGTATCCAACTCAGTGTGGCGTACATCAAGTTCTGATTTCCAGTGGTGTTCGTCCACGAATACGGGGATGTCTGCAAGACCAATCGGTTTTTCTCCTTCTGCCCTGCGGGATGCAACTGCCTTTGCGAGGCGAGTTGTAGACTCAATTTGTTCAGGGAGCGAAGCAATATCGGTCGTTGAATGGACACCCCACGCTCCATCGGCTAGAATTCGGAGCGTGAGCCCCAACTCTTGACCAGGAATCGCACGTTCAAGAACGCCGTCTCGCATTGCTACTGAAGATTGTGTAAAGGAAACTAACCGGACTTCGGCGTAAGATGCACCATGTGTTGTGGCTGAATCGAGCGCATTGCGTACTTTTTCTTGGTCAAGATAGCGTCCCGTAGAAGGAACATGGGCTTCGCCTTGGTTTGCAGCCATTACCATGCTACCCCATGAAAACAAGTAGCCTTTGAACCCTCCCCTTATCGGTGAGAAGCACTTTGGTCATCCGCCATTGAAATATGGGCTATAAGCCGCTCTTCAAGCCCGTCAAGTCCAACAGAATCTACGTCTGCACCTAACATCTTTGAACCCTCTATAGATGGACTCATAAGAGACTCGCGTGAGTTCCATTTCAATTGATTCATTAGGTCGCTAAGACCTTCTGGAATTGCAACATGTTCAGGCAGGAACGGATGAAGGTGACCTAAGGAATTACGAGACGATTCAGCTTGTGGAAGATAGAGGATCCAAGCATCCTCCGAACCCTCTTGATAGCCCGCACGAGCAAATGCTTCGGATACATGATGTGTGCCTGCAAGATAGCGCATAAATTCAGCATCAATACTTCGCGCTACACTCGTACCTCTCAACTCATTTCGAGTTGTTTTGATCCAAGCGGTCCACAATTGAGCATTTGTCTGAACTGCATGGGCTCCGAGTAAGACCCATCGGGGAGAGGGACGCTCTTTGAGAAACACATCAATAACGCCAGATGAATGAGTCGCCTCATCGAGATGTACCGGCACACAAGGGAACGGAGGAAGTTCCATGCTACAGCGCAGATGCTTCTTGGATTTCAACCATCCTCAAAGCGTTCACCTTCAAGAGGCACATCATCTTCTCTCACGGTTGGTTGTTGATTGGAATCGGATGAGGCTTTTCGCAAAACCCGCTCAACTTCATTGACAATTTTTTCCAGAAGCATTGGACCCCAACCCCGCAAACCGAGTAGAGAATTCTTTGTTTTCATTGACATCGTTGCGACATCATTCGGTTGACGCAATCCCAAAGAAGCCATTTCACGTGCTCGTTGACGACCAACATGACGTATGTTGACAAGTTGCAGTAGGTCAGTTTTACATCCATGACGTACCCTTTGTTGAAGAATGCTGATTTGTTGAACGATTTCAGAAATGATGTGCATGTGTTCGTCTGAAAATACATCATCGGCCATCAAAACATGCTGAGCACCTGCAAGAAGCCACCCCATGAGGTCAACCCTATGATGAACATCTCCTGGCGAGACATCAAGTCGGCTTTCAAGATCACGAATGGTTGCTTCCTCTGTCCACTCTTCAACCATCCATGCGCTCTTGACATTACTCAGCATCGCCTCTGCATAACCTGGATCCACCAACAGTTCATCCTCCGTCGAATTCGCCTTCAACCACACTGGGGAGTTGGCTTCCATGTCAGCAGTCTTTGCCCAAAGTGAATTGAAATCAGGAGTAGCTACCGCCAAATGCAGCAATCCGAAATCGGTAACCGGCCGGTCGGCACGCACCAAGCGCCGCACTGCACGTCGTAATCCAGTTCTCAAAATAGAGGCAGAAAGGGGGTCGAGGTAGAGTTGTGTCACCCTTTCGCCCATTTGTGTTGCTTGATACTTCATGTTGTGGGGTTCTTCGGCAGAAGGTTGAACCCAACCTCCCGTATTGCCCAAAGATGTGGCTGGAGTGAAGCCAAGAGAGGGATTGAGGTGAGCAGACCGATGAGGGGTAGATTTCTTCGATGAGACAGGACCTGGACTCCATCCTACGCCAACGGTCTCCTGGGCTGGTGTCGCCCATGCTGGAAGTGAATCATCCCAAGCCTCCTCGCCTTCAGAGTTAACATCTTCATTTAGCCAGTGGGCAGTGAAATGTTCGTCAATTCCAACCTTTCTCACGAAGCGTTCCTCAACCAGCCAATCAAGCATGGTGTTGAGGCGTTCACGGAGTTGCGACGGAGCCATGGTTGAACCAAGGAAGGTTGATGAAAAGAAATGTTCAATCGAACCTTTGTGAAGCAAGCCGCCAGTGGCAATGCTAGCGAGCAGGTGCATCCTCATGGCTGGTTCATTCGCAAGTTTCGAGGTGATGTCTTCAATAGGCCCGAAGAAATAACGGTCTGAAACCGAATCTGCTACTTCCCAGCCATCGGTGCCTTTGCAATACACCCAAGCCTCTCCACGGGTATCGTATTTTGGTCGCCCTGCCCTACCTAGCATCTGCCGAACTTCCATGACTGGAAGCGGGCGACTCATGCCGTCGTCCCAACGTTTGAGGTCGCGAACGAGTACCCGACGGGCGGGGAGGTTGACACCTGCAGCGAGTGTTGGGGTGGCAGTCAAGGCAACAAGAAGACCAGATTTGAAGGCTTTTTCAACTTCTTTCCGTTGGCCTGACGTTAATCCTGCATGATGGAAGCCAACGCCGCCAGACATTGAATGAACCAACTGTTCAGCAAGGCTAGATTGGCTTCTTCCTTCCAAACGGTCGGCCACTTCTTGGAGTTGTTTGAGGCGATCAGGGTCTTCTTTGAGCAATCTTTTTTTGACTCTCTTGGCGAGGTTTTTGGCTTCAGATTGGGCACTTCTCCGTGTCCCGACGAACATGAGAACCTGACTTTTTGTATCGAGGCCGTCGCTGACGACACTCCAAACAGGGTGACTTTTCAGTCCCTCAAGTGTGCGTGGAGCACTCAACTGAGAAGGGTCATGGTTTGTGTTTGAGGATTGAATTTTTCTGGGTTCCACGTGAAAATCATGGAATGTGGCGTATTCTAGCGCGACCGGGCGCCAATCGGACTGTACCAAATCAGCATCCAACCAATCTGCAAGAGCTTGACAATTCCCGACGGTTGCTGAAAGTGCGATGAGTTGTGCGTCAGGGCGAATATGGCGAAGCCGGGTCAAGTTGATCTCTAAAGTAGGCCCGCGGGTTGAATCGTTCATGAGATGAAACTCATCGGCTACAACGCATGTAAGGTTCGTCACGAGTTCGGCTTTGTGCCTAAGGAGCGAATCTAATTTTTCAGAGGTGCAGACCAAAATATTGCAATCATCAATATTTTTGGCTTCCGCAGTAGCATCTCCAATGCCGAGTCCTATCTTCAAATCCATAGCCTTAGCAATTTGAGAAAGGTCCTCGAACTTTTCCATAGCCAAGGCCTTTAGCGGGACAATGTAAATCGCCTTGGATTGTTTGTGACCTTCACTTAAGCGCTGCACCATAGCCATGTAAGCAAGTAGCGACTTTCCCGAAGCAGTTGGAATTGCCACAAGAGTATTCTTTCCGGACAAGATGCTCGGGGCCGCCTCTGCTTGGGGAGGATGAAGGTTGGTGATCCCCCATTCATTCACGAGAAATTCGGAAAACTTTGTCGGCATTCCAAGGGCGCTTACATCAGCAATTGGGCCCTCCATGGTACCCTACCAACGCCAACAGTCCAAAAGGACAACGGCTTCTGAGAACTTCCGACATACCTAAGTCCCACCTGTGGGTGTCCACCAACATGAGCGACGACATGGAGGCCATGGTAGAAGAGCGATTGTCCATCTTTGATGATGAGCCTGATCTCAACGATTGGGTGGAGGTTATGTGCGGTGCTGCAATGGCAGTACTCGGAATTTTCCATCTGGTTCAACCCGGTGATTTGGTCAATCCTGACGTCATGCGATGGTTCGCCGCAGCAGTTACAGCAGCAGGAGCTGTATGGGCTGGTCACGGACTCAAGGACATGGCAGTAAAGGAAGTCCGCCGTTCCATTGCCTTGCTTGAAATGGCAAATTCAGACACGGGTGTAGATACCGGACTTATTCGAGACGTGCTTCTCAACCAAGAAGCATATCGTGAATTTTTGGTCCATGCGTACGACTCCGCTTGGGAGGACGGCGTGATCTCCGAAGCCGAAATGAAGGAATTGAAATCCTTCCAAGAAGCATTGGGTATCACCGATGAAGAAGCAGCAGAAATGAGTGTCAAGGCAGCGATTAAATCTGCAGCCGCTGATGGTGAAATCACCGATGAAGAAGCAAAATCGATTGACAAGGCAGCTCAGGCGGCAAAGATGAACCCTGATGAAGTCACTAAGGCTGTTTCTAAAGAACTTGACAAGGCTGAAAAGAAGTGAGTCAAGTCCACTGGTTTTCCCGAACGGGATGGAAGGATTGAGCCATATTTTGTGCCTTTTGATAGCGACGTAATTCAGAAGTTGATGCTACAATACCGAGCAACATTCCGAGCCACATCAGCGCAGAACCGTAAGGCAGTATTCCATCTGCATTTTCCAAACCCCAGTTCTGTTCGGGGACATCATTCAAATCAAATCCTCGGGATGATTGAAAACTGACGTCGAGGAGATCCAAGTCACAATCACAAAGGCTGATGGTGATTTGTTGTGGAAACAAGGTCCCTTGAAGTCCAATCCAATCCTTTTCCGAAATACTAGCCGGTCGTGTTGACCAAACCGGCGAGTTAAATGAACCTGCAGATCTCGTTTCAACCATGACCGTATCAATGTGGAATACAGAGGATGATGGAAGTTCGTCAACCACCAGTATCGCTTCTAACATGAGAAGGTCAAGAACGAGCGAGCGTCCTGCAAGGAGAACAAAACCCACCGACCTGTCGTCTTGTACTCCCTGTATCCCTGTTTGTTGCCCTCCCTTAGCAACTTGGGCGAAGATCAATTCGTCAAGGCGTAATTCCTCCAATTCCGGAACAATCAGTTGCCATCGGTTGTCCTGAAGGGGAACGGCACGTTCTATGGACAAACGAAGTTGAAGACGCTCTCCGGCTAAAATCCCCCATGTTGCCCCGGTGTGTTCAACAAGGGTTTGGTCTGGAACCCCGTCTGCAGAAACATCCCATAGTTGTTGGAGACGCATCTCAATGAGGTCCTCAAAGGTTATTTCGTCCTCATATTGTACTTCGTCAGCAATCGACCATAATGGATGGATGACACCCCCTACGAAAAGAAAAACCACGCCCGGCAAGAAGATTCCAAATCTCAGAGGATACGAGGTTGTTGGTCGGAAACCAACGAGCAAAAATATTCCTAACATGACAATTGAAAGGAGCAGCACCGAGATTCCTTGTTCTTTCAAAACATAGGATTCCGACTCATCACCAAGGAGCACAGTCCCTGAGGGGTAGAATGACTCAGATGAGAAATCTTCTGAGACAACAGGGCCTGAACTTTCATACCCAAACAAACCCGCCCAAGAATACTCTTGGAAACGGTCAAGAGCGCCTCTAAAGCACAAGTTGTAGTCATTGATAGGGAGATCCCGCCAACGGTAGATAATTCTCAAGTCATCATCAATAAGTTCGGTCACAACTTCTGGCTGAGGAGACAGGCGCCCCGATTCAGTCACCAAATTCGGAACTTCGTGAGGCTGCTCAAGCTCAATAGGAGCTGCTTTCCAATCTACGATGAGCGTCATCACTTCATGTTCTTCAACGGGGAACGACCAGCAATCCCAGTCGTCGCTTACTAATGCCCCACGATGACCGGTATCAAAACTTGAACTGATAGGTTGAGTGGTTGACGAAGGTTCATCCACGTTGGCTGCGTCTGCATCTACCGACCATGGAATTTCAATTTCGATTTTAGATGGCCCTCGCAGGTTCAATTCCCAAGTCCCGGGTCGGTCAAGGGTCACAACCATGATCAAACGTATCTGAGCATCCTTCCAGAGAACTCTTTTGGCCCCTAAGTCAAGTGACTCATCTTCAAGCGTATAGGGTTCGTATTCAGCCGAAGTCGGTACAAATTCACTATCAAATGACCAATCTGTCACGCTCTGCCCGAGGATAAGGCGAAAATCAATGGCAGGGCGTAGAAGCCCGCCGGTTTCAGTTTGGTGCCTAAAGTCAACGATGAGGGATTCCATTTGTTCAGGAAGGATAGCAAGGTGTTGTTGGGCAGGAGCTGCATCAAACTCAAAGGAAAGTGTTTCTGGTTGGAGGGATGAAGCAAAACTTTGTCCAGTAAATTGACCTTCGCCCATAGAGACAGGTGTAAGCGTACACTCATTTTCCGACTGGCAGGAGAGGTACATCGTCCCTCCTCCGTCGAGAGAGGTAATCCCTGCTTGTGCTGAGAACGTGAAAATGGGAATCATCAGCGATAAGAAAAGAAGGCTCGAAAGGATGAGTGCCTTACGATTCTTCATAGCCATCCCCAATGTTCCCTGATGCGCCATTGTTTATCATTTGATGTCCTTTAAGGCGCGGTCAATAAGGCGACATCGGCACTTTCGGCACTGATATTTGCCACCACTTGGGCGCTGACGGGGATATTCCATGGCACATTGTGGGCAGATCCAAAGCCATGATGCACGCTGAAGTCGCATCTTATTGGTGAACTCAAGACCCTGCTTTGAAGCACCGACATCCGGCCATAGCGATTCCATAGAGCGAAAGTCCCGATTATGTGACCGATTTCCAATAGCATGAAGAAGTTCGTGATAGATGACAAATGCAGCATATCTCGACCAATCTTGTTCAAGTAAGACGGGGTGTAAATCCACTGTTTGCAGGATGAGTTCTCCTTGTTCCCGAATCCAACGGGTCACACCATGGCGTTGTGTTGAATTTTTCCGCAACAAACCTAAATTTACCGTTGATGCAATATTGAGGCTCTCAACAGAAAAAACACCTAGGCTCTTCATCTCGGTTACCACTTCGTCACGAAGCAACTCAAGGCGAAGAGATTGGGATGCATTGGGGCGTACCATGAACAAACCTCAAGACCAACGATGGTAGGCAGGGTGGCCTTCTTTCACAGCGACAAAGAGACCTTTGCCAGTTGCACAAACCTTCCCATTGGCCTCAAGTTTCAGTGAGATTTCAGCACGGTCATCTTGCAAATTTTCGACTTGACTTGTAACGACCAGTTCTGTATTCAATGGAGTAGGCCGTCTAAGTTGAACACTGTAGGAAGCGGTAACCGTGCATGGTGGTTCCTCCACCCCTTGTGAATCCATAAGAGCAACTGCTGCTGTCCAATTCCCATGACAATCCAGCAAAGTCCCGATTATTCCACCGTTGATCATTCCAGGAAAGGCTTGGTGGTGGTCTTCGGGAGTAAAACGTAGAATGAGGCCATTTTCAATTCGATGGGAATCTATTTGCAAACCTTGTTCATTTGCCGGCCCGCAACCAAAACAAATTGAGGATGGTGCATACTCACGTTGTACCCCTAGAGTCATAACTCAAGGTCAGTAGTGACACTTCTTGGTTGTTGCCTTTGGCTGAGAAATTAGCGTATGGTTCATCATGGAGGGGGCTGTGCACAGAGCATGGCGGGGCGTAAGAAAACCAAGGTCCGGAAAGTTCGGGTCGCCCATGAGCTACCAAAACGCCGAAAAATAGCGATTGAAGAGGCTATGAAGGCCCATCAAACGGAAGACCGGCCAGAATGGGACCGGAGTTCGGAATGGGGGGATATTCGCTTCTTTCGAAAGCGAATCAAGCCAGGTACATTGAGAACCGTGGCTCTTCCTCTCCTCGACGTTAGTCTAGGTGACCCTTGGCCAGTTCCGGTAACGGTGATTCATGGTTCCCGTCCCGGGCCTTGTATCACGGTTTTAGGAGGCATCCATGGCGATGAATTGACAGGTCCATCTGCTTGTACTCACTTGTTGAGTAACCCATTTACCGATGAAGGGCGCCCCCTTGACCCAAAATCTATGGCCGGAACACTTCGTATTGTTCCTGTCCTCAATTTGCCTGGCTACAGAGCAAAATCAAGATATTTTCCAGATGGCCGTGACCTTAACCGACAATTCCCTGGTGACCCGGGAAGTTCCACAACTAAACGTGTGGCTCATCAAATTTGGAAGCATCTTATTGAAGATTCTGATGGTATTATCGACCTCCACAGCGCAGCAAAAGGGCGTGACAATATGCCACAAGTTCGTGTCGACCTCACGCATTCAAGTTCTTACTTACTTGCAAAGGCATTTGGAATTGAACTCATCCTTGATTCAACACCCCCGAAAGGCTCCCTGCGTCGCACAGCAAATTCAGCTGAGATTCCTGTCATCACCTACGAAGGCGGAGGTGCTGACTATCTCGGCCATGAATCCGTCAAAGTTGCTGTTCATGGCGTGATGAACATCTTACGCTCCTTACGAATGATCCCTGGAAACCCCCATCGGCCTCGATTCCGCATCATGGCCAGCGGCTCAAGATGGCTTCGTGCCGGAGAAGGAGGCCTTCTCGACATGTTTGTTAGTGCTGGGAGCGTCATGCGAGAGGGAGAAGTATTGGCCACCATTTCCGACCCGGGAACTCCCGGAATGACCGTTGATATCGTCGCCCCAGAAGATGGACTTATTATCGGGGCAGCAACTAATCCATTCACTGCAGCAGGAATGCCAGTTGGGCACTTTTTACCAATCGCAAAACACTTCTCTCTTCTGGAAGAACAAATAGATGAGGATGGAAAATTCATTATTAATGGAAGTCAAGAAGACCCGGTCTGGCGAGAAGAACATGAAATCAGTGAGATTTCATTGGACGGGGAATGGAGTGGAGGCAGCGTTGATTCCGAATGGATCGGCTCAAAAATCACGAATGAATCCAAAGAGTTTGAAGAAGAATCTTGATCATAAACCCTTAGCGAAGGGAAAATATTCATTTGGGATAGAATGAACCAGCAAGCGATTTAGAAATGCCAGTCGACCTCATAACCAGTACCATCTCTCCACAACTAGCAGAAGACACCTACGTTGCAGTTACAGACAAAATTGAAGATAAGTTAGGTAGAAAAGGTCTGGGAAAAGTCCTCTACTGGCTTACAATACTCGGGCTTTTTTCGGCAATAGCAGTGTATTACTTTTGGTAATGAAAGCACTTCACTGACTTGAAAAAGCAGAGACTGCAGCGTGAATTTCTTCATCTAGCATGTTTCTCTTCTGGCTCTTAGCAATTTCAAAGAGATGAGCCACTAATTCGTCTGAAACCTCAATTTCATTTTGTTCAAGCCACCAAACAATGTTTGAGCGACCCGACATGTGCCCGATACGGATGACTTGTTTCAAACCAAAATCACCGGCGGGAACGCCAGAATAAACTCGGTCAGCAAGCCAATGGTCACCCTTTCGCATTGCCTTGATAACGGCAGATGCATGGACTCCAGTACCTGTTTCAAAGGCATCCTCCCCAAAGACAGGATAGTTACGAGGCAAAGGAACTTCGATGTATTCGTTGGCTTTTTGCATGTAAGCGTCCAAGAGGGTCAAATCATTCTCAATGACTCCCATGAGTTTTAGATTCACGAGGGTTTGGTCAAGCGGTGCATTTCCGGCTCGCTCACCAACGCCAAGTGCAGTTCCGTGAATGACATCTGCACCTGCTTCAACCGCTGCAATGTTGTTAGCTACCCCGAGCCCACGGTCTTGATGTCCGTGCCAGTTTACCTCGATTTCTCGGCGCTGATAGCCTGCATCTTTGATGACTTCTTCATCGATGAAGGAGAGGAGTTTCTTAACACCATTTGGAGTTACGTGACCACATGTATCGCACACGCATAGGCGACGAACACCGAGTTCCATTGCTCGTTGATAGATCATTTTCACATCTTCAGGATTGGAACGAGTTGTGTCTTCGGTAACAAACATCACCTGTACGTCGTTCTCAACTGCGTATGAGACCGCACCTTCCATGGTCGTGACAAGTTTCTCCATGGTCCAACCTTCAGTAAACTGACGAATGGGGCTTGTACCAAGGAATGCTGATGCTTGAATCTCCATCTCGTGCTTTGCTTGCATTTCCACGAGAGGTTCAATGTCTCCCATTAAGGTGCGAACTGCGGCACCAGGCCGTATAGAGTAGTCGTTTTCCTTGATGTGACTCAACATGGCATCGATGTGGTTGCGATGGAATGGCCCTGCCCCGGGAAGGCCAAGGTCTACTTTTTGCAATCCAAGTTGTTCCATGAAGGTGAGCAATTCTATTTTCTGCTCTATGGTAGGGTTGCGAGCGCTTGGGCTTTGCAAACCGTCGCGCAGGGTCTCATCATCAAACCAAACACCATGAGGGTGGTTTGATGGGTTTCTGCTGAATTCGTATTCTACCGTATTCCAGTCGTAAATGAGTGAACTCTCTTTCATAGTCATCACCTTTGCACAAGCCGAGTTGGCCCCGCAATTGCACACGGGTCGCCTTCATGTTTGAATGCGTCGCTTCACCAAGATGAGCCTTAGGCTCACTCTTCTTCACTGCCTTCATCAGACTCTTCTGAGCCCATGTCAAGGAGAGATGCGGGGATTCTTGAAGAGAAAATCAACTCGTCTGTAAATCCGCCTTTGGACTTGTTCCTAAACTCCATAACCCGAGTGCCTCGGCTTGACTTGCCTTTGGTTTCTTTGGTTTGGTTAACGAGAATACGGATCATCATTCCTTTCTTCGTGAGCAAGAATAGATGGTCTTCCAGGTCAGGGATTGTACGAACACTGATGATTTCGTCATCGTTTTCATCATCGAGCTTCATGGTGCGCACACCTTTGGCCCCAGGTCTCGTTGAACGGTAACCATCGGTGGCCATCTTCTGTAGTCCATCCTCGTCAAGTTTGATGTTGCCTGCAGCGTCAGTATCAGGGATGCGGTCTGCTGTACCCAGACGACTTCGCTTTGCCATACCGTACTTTGAAATGGTTAGGATTTGTTCCTCTGCGTCAAGCATAGCGACCATTCCTGCAACAGAACCGCCCCCTCCACCTTTCCGGTCGCCTACCTTAATTCCGTAAACGCCGCCAGAAACCCGTCCTGATGCGCGGATTGCTAAGCAATTAAACCGAGATGCATAGCCGGTTGTTGAGATCATCACGATGTCATGCTCGTTCGTTGCCGAACGGACGTTAACAAGTGCGTCACCCTCATGCTTGAATCGCAATGCGTACTTTCCATTTTTGTTGATTCGGACATACTCGTGCAGGTCGGTCTTTTTGATGAGTCCACCTTTTGTTGCAAATACCAAGAAATGACCGGAGGGTGGGGTCTTACCGCACTGCCCACATTTGCTTGTAGGCCCAACGTTGTGAGGCTGCTCACACTTTGGATTGATGCATTCCCAGTTCTCCTGCGGAGTGAAGCATTTTTCATTCACTTCTTCAATCAATTCACGGGAGATTGGAAGGATGGTGACGATGTTCTCGTCATCTCGGATGCTATCGAGGAGGTTTCGAATGTGGCTTCCCCGTGATTGTCGGCTACCTAGAGGAGTTTCCCAAGCCTTGAGGCCGTAAACGCGTCCTTTGTCGGTAAAGATTAGCAACCGGTCCTTACTGAAGCAAGTTACGATGAGTTGGGGTGTATCCTCGTTCTTCGTAGTCACGCCTTTGAGTCCCTTTCCGCCTCTATTTTGAGTCCTAAACATTTCAACAGGTGTGTGTCGGATGTAGTTCTCAGTGCTGAGGGTTATGACGATAGCTCGCTCCTCAATGAGGTCCTCTCGGTTCATCGAAAGCGGCATTGGGTCAATGTAAGAGCGACGTTCGTCACCGTGGCGTTCAACGACTTCATTGAGTTCAGTTTTGAGGATGTCAAGACGACGAGGACGTGACCCGATTATGTCTTCAAGGTCTGCTATGCGGATCTTCAGTTCTTCGTGTTCAGCCTGAACGTTAGCCACGTCCATTCTGCTCAATTGATACAGACGACGTTCTGCAATGGCTTTTGCTTGCGCTTCAGAGAAATCAAAGACAGCAATACCTGCCATTGTTTCGTCTCCTCTTAGACATGATTCGAACTGTTCACGGCTGGAACTAGCCTTACCAACCGCAACAACATCGTCAATGCGGTCTTGGGCCTTGACCAGACCTTCTAGGATGTGTGCCCGAGCGTTTGCTTTGTTGAGGTCAAATTGGGCTCGACGCTCAATGACCGTTTCCCGGTGATCCACGTAGGTATGAATCATGACCGGAAGCGTGAGCAACACGGGCCTTCCGTCCAAAATCCCCATCATGTTAGCGGAATAGGATTCTTGCAACCTGCTGGATTTGAACAGTTGATTGAGAACTGCGTGGGGATCTGCATTGTTCTTGACTTCAATAACAACACGGATTCCTTCCTTAGATGATTCGTCACGAATATCACGAATTCCGATAACAATTTCTTTATTGACCAAATCGGCAATATGAATGAGCATATCTGCCTTTTTCACCTGATAAGGAATTTCGTGGATGACAATTCGCTTTCCGTCGCTATCATCGTGAACGTCACACTTTGAACGGACATGGAACCTTCCCTTCCCGCCAGTGTACATGTCAATAATTCCGTCGATGCCGTGGATACTTGCCCCAGTTGGGAAGTCCGGACCCTTTACGTGCTGCATGTACTCATCTATAGAGATTGATGGCATGCCTTCGGACCCTTCTTCAAGGATACGTTCAACGTGGAGATTGACCGCTCCTGCGACTTCGGTGAGGTTGTGCGGAGGGATGCGTGTTGCCATACCAACTGCAATCCCGTCGCTACCGTTGAGCAAAAGATTCGGAAGGCGTGAAGGAAGAACTGTCGGTTCTTGTTCAGAATCGTCAAAGTTGGGCTGGAAGTCCACTGTTTTCTTATTGATGTCTTCAAGCATGTGCTTCGAAATACGGTCAAGTCTGCTCTCGGTATATCGCATTGCAGCAGGTGGGTCTCCGTCAATTGAACCAAAGTTACCCTGTCCGTCAATGAGAGGATAGCGCAGTGAAAATTCTTGAGCCATTCGGACCATGGTGTCGTAGATGGACTGGTCGCCGTGGGGGTGATACTTACCCATGACCTCTCCAACGGAACGTGCTGACTTGCTGAATTTCTTATCCGAGGTATGCCCGCCCTCGTACATCCCGTAGAGGACACGTCGGTGAACAGGTTTCAATCCGTCCCGTGCATCTGGTAGTGCACGGCCAATAATAACAGACATAGCATAATTGATGTACGAATTTTTCATCTCGGTATTCAATGGATGGTTGAGAACATTGCCACCAGGTGCAATGGTTTCGTCGTCTTGCTCTTCTATGTTTTCGTCTTCAGATGTCAAGGTTAGTCACCTCCTTTGCGTAGCGCTCAATAAACGCTCTACGCTCTGGGACATCTTCGCCCATGAGCGTTTCAAACATACGGTCTGTTTCTTCTGCTTCCTTAACGGTCACTCGAAGCATTGTACGAGTTTCGGGGTCCATGGTAGTCTCCCAGAGCTGTTCTGGATTCATTTCACCAAGACCCTTGTAACGCTGAACACCAATCTTGGCGTTTGGGTTATCTCCCTTCAAGTCTTCAATAAATTCATCTCGCTCTTCATCACTGAAGGCATATCGTGACATCTTCCCCTTTGACACCTGATAGAGGGGGGGTTGGGCGATGAATACGTGACCTTCTGTAATAGCAGGGCGCATGAAGCGCCACAGGAAGGTGAGCATCAAGGTCCGGATGTGAGCACCGTCAACGTCAGCGTCAGTCATGATAATGAGGCGATGATAACGGAGTTTCGATGTATCAAATGACCCTTCATCCTCTGAATTGTTCCCAACGCCTGCTCCGAATGCACGGATCATGGTTTGAATTTCGTTGTTCTGGAATACTTTTGCGATGTTGTGCATTTGACGCTCAACGTTCAAAATTTTTCCACGGAGAGGTAAAATCGCCTGTGTACGTCGATCTCTTCCAGTCTTTGCAGAACCACCAGCAGAGTCACCTTCAACAAGGTAAATTTCACACTCTTTGGGGTCCTTTGATTGACAGTCTGCGAGTTTCCCCGGGAGACCTCCTCCCTCGAGGACACCCTTTCTACGAGTCAAGTCTCTTGCTTTGCGAGCAGCTTCTCGCGCCTTAGAAGCCAGAAGGGCCTTGTTGACAATCGTCTTTGCCACAGAGGGGTTTTCTTCAAAGAATTCATTCAATTTCTCATAGACTACGGTTTGAACAATGCCCGTAACTTCGCTACTGACAAGTTTGTCTTTGGTTTGTGATGAAAAGGAAGGGTCGGGGTGTTTGATACTGACGACCGCTGCAAGACCTTCTCGGACGTCATCGCCTGAAAGTGCGTCACCTTTGAGTAACTTGTTTTTCTTTGCATAGCCGTTCACACTGCTTGTGAGTGCGCCACGCAAACCGGTCATGTGAGTGCCGCCGTCTTTGTTTCGGATGATGTTGGTGTAGCAAAGGATGCTTTCACTGAATGCATCAGACCACTGGAGTGCAAGTTCAACCGTTACAGGGCCAATTTCAATTTCCTTTTCTCCGTTAATGACGATGACGTCTTCATGCATTGGGACGCGCCGGCTGTTGATTTGTCGCACAAATTCTGCAAGACCCCCCTCATAGAGGTGTTCGCTAACGTGTTGGTCTTCACCACGGTCATCAGATATGATGATTTTCAGTCCTGCGTTGAGGAATGATGTTTCTTTGAGCCTAGTATCAACTTGGTCAAAGTCGAATTCAGTGATGTTGGTGAAAATTGAACTGTCCGGCTTGAACGAAATAGTGGTCCCGGTATCCTCGCAGGTGCCTATGGTTTCCAATTCAGTGACACGGACTCCTGCTTCAAATCGTTGACGGTAAATGTTTCCGTCTCGGTGAATGGTCACTTCCATCCATTCTGAAACAGCATTGACAGCAGAAACTCCCACGCCGTGAAGGCCACCGCTAACTTTGTAGGAACTGTTGTCAAATTTCCCACCTGCGTGAAGTTTCGTCATGATGACTTCGGCAGCAGAAATGCCGAATTCTTCGTGAAGGTCCACGGGTATCCCTCGACCATAGTCTCGGACGGAAAGGGAGCCGCCAGGGTTGAGGGAGACTTCAACGACGTTGTTGTACCCTGCTAGGTGCTCGTCGACCGAATTGTCAACGACTTCCCAAATGCAGTGGTGAAGGGCGGATCCGTCGTGCGGATCTCCAAGATACATGCCCGGTCGTTTTCGTACTGCTTCAAGGCCTTCAAGGACCTGAATACTTGCTGCGTCATATGATTCATCCATTGTCATCACCGGTTGGGAAAGAGATTGCAGGTTTTCGTGCAGTTTACGAGAGTGAAATATTCAATGAAAAAAAGTGGGCTGCGGCCCGATTTCGTCATGAGTTTTTTCACTCCCCCCCATTCAATTTCTAATTCCCTCCACGGTGTTTAAACATACCCCTATCAATGCCTCCAAAACATGGCATTGAACGACGATAAACTTCGCCGGCAAGGTACTGAAATCACGATGAATTTCATTCTTCAAAACGACATGAAAAATACATCAAACTTTCCGAATTGAATACATCCCGCTCGGAAGGCGAGCGGCGTGAGCGTTAAGAAGAGGACACAAGTGGGCAGGTCATGACTGGCCCTAACATCTGTGTGTCCCTTGAAGGAACAACCGTCAAAGAAATGGCTGATGAAGCCGCCCGAGCAAACATTGCTGGCGCCGATATGGTTGAGGTGCGCTTTGACCGCCTTTACCTCAAGAAACCCGCTCACGAGCCCGTGGAGGACGAGAACGGGGAAATCCGACACGTACTACCACCGGAAGACCAGTGGCACGTCCTTGAGGCCACAGAGGTCAATGCTGACGATTCAATCACATCCCTCAAAGAAAGCATCCCACTCCCAGTCATCTTCACCGTCCGCCCCCTCAATGAAGGTGGACACTTCCCCGGAACCGAAGATGAACGACTTGCAATCATGAAGAAGGCCATTGAATCTGGCGTCACCACCATTGATGTTGAGTTATCGATTGAGGAAGGGCAACGAAAGGAGATTTTGGATATGGCCTCCGCCGCCAAAGTTGGTATCGTTTCCTCCATGCACAACATTGAATCCACCCCAAGCGCATCTGAACTCATTGAACTCGTTGAAACTCATTCCATTGAAGGCGAGATGTTCAAGTTCTGCGGGACCGTAAACGACCACCAAGATGCTCTTCAGATCGTTGAAGCATGTCATGAACTGCGTGGTTCAAAGCATAATTTCTCAATGATGGCCCTCGGAAACGGCGGAGATTGGGCTCGACTCCATGCACCTGTACTCGGACAATCACTGGTCTATGCAACCTTGCGCAGTGAATTCAAACTCTCAAACAAAGGCCTTGTGAATATCAAGGACCTCAAGAGTGCTTGGACCCTCATGGAATACTGAGCCTTATTCCGATGGCGGCGGCACGCTGTCAACCGGCATCTGTTCAAGCATCGGTACGGTTTCCATTGAAGCAGTACCACTCTCTCCGTCGTTGCCTGCATTCATGTATCGGCTGTTGAGAATGAAAGGAACAACAACGAGAGCCGCAATCATTGCAAAGAATAGCAATGGTACGGTCCATGGTGGAAGAACAAATGTTCGCTCTTCCGTAATCACGGTCACATCAGCAACCACGACTTCATCAAGCGGGTCAGCATCACGGTCGTGGGAATTATCCCACGTATCAATCACCAGATAGAAGTCCTGATAAGAATCTGAATCGAAAAGAGAATCATAAACTTCAGGACCGTCCAAAGAAACAGAAAAGGTCACTTCATCGGTATTTTCGTATTGATGAACATCACGATACGTGTTCCAGCCAGCTGGATTGAAACTCCTCCATTCCGGAGAAAGGTCACTCAATACCTCTTCAACTTCACCCATCCACGAGTAGAAATGGTTACTGCGATAGGATTCCTGGTACATCTCATATTGCGAGGTTGTCAAAAGATAGACGTCCGCTACTGCAGGAGATGACGTGTTGTCAACAACAGTTTGCAGTGTTATGCAAAATGTTGTTCTATGCTGACTTGAAAGATTGAAACGAAGTACTCCTGCACTGTCATTCCCAACAAGAAGTGTGGTGTAATGATCCGTTGACAACGGCTCGAGCACAGGAAGAGGCCACATGGGATTGTACATCCAACTTTCTTCGGGATGTAAATCTGGGTCAATGTCATCCCCGAATTCTTTTTCCTGTCCGTCCGATGCCATTTCACCACCATCCCTCATCTCATCGAATTCCCAACCACCATACCCATTGAAAGGGACAAGGGCTTGCCGCTCAACGGTTTCATTCCAGACAATGGGTTGAATCTCACCCGTACAGTTGGTTGCTGCCTGAGCCTCAAATTGAAGAGGTGAGCCACTTGAAATCAAGGGGAAAAGGAGTAAAAGAGAAACAAGAAATGTGCTAACTCGCATTGCTCCACCGTTCTCTTTTGTACCTCGGAGGTTTTAGGTCATGCCGGCTCAACGACGACGAAGTGGACGGATGTAACCGCTGTCATCGCTTCGACGCTCATCTTTTGATAGGATTTTAGGTGCTGGTGGAGGCAGGTGATGGTCCATCCCTAAGAGTCCACCCTGGGACTCGACCATTTCTACATCCGAATAGGTCTCGGCGGCTTCCTTAGCTTCTTCCTCAAGAGAACTTGGCTCACGCATCACCAGCCAGCCAAGAATCAACGCAACTGCGATGAGTCCAATGAAGGTAGCCAATTCAGAACCTGCGTCAGCGACCCAGGATTTCCATTCATCTGCCGTAAAGTCGGAAAGGGAGGGGGGGCCTTCTGGTTCGGGCACGACTTCTACCTCTTTCGTCATGGATTTACACTGGCCAAGGCCATCGCAAACCTCTACCTTGAGGTCATAATATCCAGTAAACTCCCACGAATGGCTGGCACGAATTTTGTACCCAGCAGTGGGGTCAACCCAATCGTCACCGGCATTTCCGTTCTCGTTTTCATCAAGTTCAAGGTCAAAGTCCCAACGAACAACGAGCTCTGTTTGAATACGCTCATCCCGCTCGTAAATTGAGCCGTCTTCAACGTCCAAGTCACGATAGATTTCAAGTTCCATATCTTCTTGCATGTTTGATACATTTGCATTGAAACTGTAAGAATCCCCTGCGATGATTTCCTCAGGAGTGAAAATTTCGTAAATCTCCGGAGGTGAATTCACAACGACCGTAAAGGTCATGCGAGTTACATCTCCAGTTCCAAACGCATCCCGTACCGTGAGCGTAACATGGTAGGTCCCCGGCAAAATGTAAGCGTGCCAAGGACTTGCATCGTGCTCAAGCGGCGTTGCATCTCCAAAATCCCAGGTGTACTGCACCAAACCGTTCCAGTCGGGCGAGGCTGCCTCAAAGGGAACATAGCGGCCTTCAAAGCGGCGGTCGCCGTCACGGGTGCCTGCTGAGTCAAAATACAGCATATCTCCAGGAGCAGTCACAACGTGGTCCTCCTCGTTAAAGGTGTGAGACCATCCATCAGGGACACTTCCTTCAGGGAAGGAAGTTGAAGAAGTGATTTTCTGGTCGTCAATCCAACCGTCGAGGATCCGAACTTGAATAATCGGAAGAGGATTGATGATTCGCACGGTCATCGTTCTTGGGAAACTGCTCTCACCACGCTCATCGATGACAACGAGCGTTACTGAGTGGATACCAGGTTCAGTGAAGGCGTGAGTTACTTGAGGGCGCTCTCCGAAAGTTCCGTCAGAAAACGTCCAATTGTAAACTAAATCGGTTGAGTCCCCGACAGTGCCGTCCGGGTCAGTGCTGTCCCGTCCGTCAAAGGTGTAGGGTTCATCCACTTCACCGTCTTGTTCTCTGAAATCAATAGATTGAGAGCCAAGAGTGGAGGAGGTAATGACATCAAATGAAGCAACCGGAAGTTGATTCAAAACAATCACATTGAGCATTGTGGTCATTTCACTTCCGTCATCGTCAGTAACGGTGAGCATCAAGGTCTTGTTACCAGGAACATCCCATGAAACGATTGGATTTGATAGGCTGCTGGAAACGGTCGAGTAATCGTCACCACGTTGAGGAATACCCGGAGCGATACGCACTCCATCTGTGAAGGTCCAATCGTACACTTCAATCGTTCCATCATCGTCAACAAAGACGTCTGGCATAACAAGATTCGTGTAGGTCATGGTCATCATCGTCTCTGAATAAATTTGGACGGGAAGACGGTTGTTGATGTTCACCTTGATTATTTTCGTTCCGTTGTTATTGCCGTCAAAAACGGTGAGAATGAGGTCGTAAGTGATGTTTTCACCTTCAATATCGCCCCATTCATGTTGTTGAGAATAAACCCCTAGGCCGGAGTCACTGGTCCCGTCACCCCAATCCCAATGGAAATCGAGATAGTCCAAAGGAACGTTATCGGTCGTGCGTCCTGCGGAAAACAAAATTCTTTGATTTGTTAGAAGGGAGATTTCATCCTCAATCACGATATTGTTGACGGTAATCACAGGGAAAGGGTCTGTTGAATCGGTTACGTTGACTGGATGTAGTTCGGTTTCAGACCAACTGCCACCTTGGTCCATGACCCGCAGTGTAGCGTTAAACGAACCAACGCTTGCATAGGAGCGCAGCGGTGATTTCAGATTCGAGGTCACATTATCTCCGAAGTCCCAAGCATAGGCTATTGGAGCGTCAAGATAGGGTAGAGTATTGTTGTCTAATGAGAGGCCCCATGCATCAAAACCATCGCCTTGGAATTGGAGGTTCTCCCAAGTCTGAACATCGGCAAGAGAAAGGGTCCCGTTAGCAACTGGCTGCATGTTGTTGAGTGATTGTGGCGAGGTTTGCAAGGTATCAACTACCGAGCCAAGCATGTCTTTCATGACCATTGAAAAGGAGTACATTCCATTGAGTGGAGCGGTGAAGTAAACACTACTATCAACGATGGAACCACCACCTGCAGCAATCCTGTCGGTCGTCATATCAACGAGCGCTCCAGAACTGTCCGACACTGTGATTTCAACATCCAAATCCTCAAAGAACGCATTTGATAACACGCCGTAATCAATCTGTACTGTATCATCACTTCCGTCTCCATCACGGTCCCCGAGAGTGGTCGTGTTCAAGGAGAGAGTAGCTGGAGAAGTGATTCGGGCAGCCTCTACGTCAACAGTTCCTGTTGGATAAGAGGGGCCGCAGGAAGTGTAGTCACAGTCTGCAATCGTACTCTCATACCAAGTGATAACCCAAACCTCATCGGTGAGATTACCAAATCCAGGAATAAGACCTGTTGCGACCCTGTTGTTGAAATTAAGATCTGTGACAGACCAGAGACCATCCGAGGTGGCCTTGGAAACAACAACGCCGTTAAATTGCGATACGTCTGCAGTAAGACGCAGTGTTAACGGAGCAGGAGATGCCCCGCCAGGCGTGAATTTGAACGAACGCATTCCCCATCCTTCGAGGGTATTTCCTGTAGAGGACCATGGTGTACTCCAATCGCTGTTAATTTCGGTGGGTTGAGCTCGGCAAAAGAGACCTCCGGAGCATATAGCGTTCAAATCCAAGTTGGGATAGCCGTAGATTCCTTGGTCCGAGTCAAGAGTCGCAGCGATGCTGAAGTTTGCAAAAATTTGACTCATTGTCGTACCAACAGCACCAACCGGACCTGATTGCGGAGATAGGGCGAGGTTCTCAACGCCTTGACCCCCGGTTGCAGAATCTTGAACGAGTTGGCGAACGGCAGGCCCGCCACCAAGATGTTCTGCAAGATACATCGTAAACATGTATCCCGCACCGTAATCTGCAATTCGTTGATTCCACCAACGAACAGATTGCTCAGGATTTGCAGTCCAGGCATTGACGTGCCCTGTTAGGGTTGAATCTGCTCCGAAACAGAGGTAAATCGCAACATCGGCATTTCCTTCGTCAATCCACAAGTTTTCGTAAGGGTCCAAAGCATTGTGAAGCAGGTGTTCAAGTTCGTGGGCAAGAATCGATTTACCCCAAGCAAGTGTGATGTCGGCGTAATCCACATAGAGAGATTCGCTGGAGCTAGAGAATGAGGGGGCGAAATATCCGCCTGTGTTGTAAGCCCCGTCAATATCATAGATGATAATCTGAACTTGGCAGTTGTTGTCTACATCTGGAGGCGCAAGTCCTCGGCCGTCTTGGTAATCCTTGCCGTAATAAGTGGTCATGGTTGGATAGATGGTCGTGTCCCATGTGCTAGCAAGGTTGTTGAGGACTGTGGAGGATAATGTCCGTCCGCTTTGTACGATGAATGCTACGCTGTTCGTAGTTTTGGCGACATAGGCATCAATTTGACCGCCCGAAATTGAGACGGTAAGTGTATCTCCTACAGTTCGTGGAGTGCATGCGCGCGCTGCGGTTCGCCCACTGGTCGTGTCAACGACCATGTCGTCCACGCCAGGCCGACCGGCGTCAATCCATGCCTGTCGCATGAATTGTGTAGCCGAAACAACAGGCTGGTCTTCGTGAATAAACAGATACTCACTTCCTTCACTGGGGTTGAAATCCTCAAGATCGCCAATGATTTCAACGCTCGATTGTGACGGAGGTGAAACAGCCGGATCCTCTGTTGAATCCGCCATGGCAGTAATCGCAATTGGGCCCATGCTTGTGATGAGCAGAAGAGCAACGAATACGAGGGCGGGAGTGGAGCGTCGTTCCGACATAAAAATCACGTTTATGAATCGCAGGACCGATTCACAATTTAGCCACTTGAAAGGAGGTATTTAAGAGTCCGTGGTCAAGGCATCAATATGACGAGTAGATCCTCGCCGAGAGCAACGGGAACATGGCTGTGTTTGGTCGTAGCACTGATGACCCTCAGTGCGTCGGTTTCGTCCCAAAATGAAAACCAATGGGGCGGAGAAGATGGACAACCTGCACTGTGCGACATATCTGAAGATCTAGTATTCAATGGTACAAACGCAAATAACTCCGTTGGGTGGCAAGTTTCGCTTGGAGATCGCATCCCTGGCTCAGAGCCTTCCGCTCATTTCCGAGCAGCAGTGGAGGAAAATATTACTGCTTGGGGTTGGGAAGTCCACACCCAACAGCATGTGAGCCATGGGATGAACCTCACGAATCTCTTTGGAACATTGAACGGAACAGGTGATGAAGAACGAGGGAGAATTGTAATCTCTGCTCATTACGACAGCCGAAATGTTGCGGACAAGGACTTGAATGTCTCAAATCAATCCTTACCGGTCCCTGGAGCAAATGATGCTGCAAGTGGAGCTGCAATCTTGATTGAACTCGCTCGGATCATTCCTGCGATGAACCTCACCCAAGACATCACTCTGTTTTGGAATGACGCTGAAGACCAAAACGACAACTATACCTTGGGTGCTGAAGCTTGGGCAGATAATTTATCCGACGATGAAATTGACACCATGGAATCGTTCGTCTTGTTGGACATGGTTGGGGACCGTGACCTGCAGCTCCAAAGTATCTACATCGGGAATTCTACGTTGAAATCCCGCGCACAGACTCTTGGTGGAGCCCTCGGCATGGTCAATGGCACGACCTCTTGTACGGGAGAAAACGGGGACGGAACCATGCAATACAATATCACTGCATATGTAGGCGACGACCATCAACATCCTGACGCATTAGGCATCCCTACGCTCAGTTTCATGGACCCTCAATACGGTGAAAAGGTCCCCGGTACATTCGGCGAATACTGGCACACGATGGAAGATACGCCGGACAAAGTGAGTGAAGAATCCTTAGGAGCTGTTGGCAGGTTGGTCGAACTTGGGTTACGAAGTGGGGCTTTCGTCATCTATGAAGAAGAACAGAATCAACTTGTTGATGAGGACACTACGGGTGATGAAGTTGAAGAATCTAACGACGCCTCAGAGCCCGTATCCCGTTCCTTGACGGGACTCGTCATCCTTGCTGGCCTGTCGTTGTTCGCCATCGTGGGATTGATTGTTTTTGCAGAGTGGAAACTGAAGCGCTGAACACTCTTATGCGCGGACTCCAAAGGGAAGGGGTATTATCCGCGCACGCTGTGGCATCACCAAGGGGGCTTGGAGTTGGAGGATGACCGCGAACGCCGAATGAAAGCCCTTCGTGAGCGAGTTGAGGCAAAGAAAAACGCTGGCTCCCTCATCGAGCCCGAAGAACCTCTCGTCATCACACAGGACCAATATCAAGAAGTTGTCACCGTTGAAGAGCCTCAACAAGATGACTGGTTTGAGATGTTGGACAGAGATGCAGACCGTTGGAGAAACCTCGCTGCATCACTTGTTCTCATCGGAAGTATCCTCGGGATAATCAGTGGAGCATTGATCCTCCAAGGCAATCCATCCGAAGCCTTCGTTTCAGCATGGAACTCCGATAAACAAACAGCCGACATTTCCGGAGAAATTCTCCTTGACATAGAAGGCACCGGAGTTGAAAATGTAATCGTTGAACTTCTTGACAAGGATTCGAGAGCCAACCTACAAACAACAACAACAAACGAATACGGCTACTATACGATAGAAAATGTCGCTAAGGACGACCACATCATAATTTTTTCAAAGGACGGTTTTCAAACCGTTGAACGCACGTTCACTCCGGATGATGCAGGACTTATGCCAGTGACGATGAAAACAGGTAATGACACCCGATACGAGGACTATTCCGAGAAGATCGGTGGCCCGAGCCTGGACTTCGCCGTTGCCTTAGCAAGTGGAATTGGTATTGTTACGATTCTTGCTTCTTTTGTAGGCGTCCAAGCAGCCGTTGAAATGCGCCGTGGACGTCATTACCGAAGAAGCCAATATTTTGCTGGCTTTGCCTTATTCGGTAGAGGCTTTATTATCATTGGACCGACCCTAATCCTTGCTGGAATGATTCTCAACATCTTTGCTAAATTTGACTTTGAAGACCAGCGAGAGGACTGAAACATGTATTTGATTTCAGTCGAAGGGGGCGACGGCTCTGGCAAAGGTGAAGCCGCAAGAATACTTGCTGAATTACTCAGCGAATTCCCATTTCCCGATGTCATTTCAACCCATGAACCGCGCCGTCACAGTGAACTTGGCAAACTCGCTCTCTCTTCAGTCAAATTAGGCGATAAAACCCCGCTTGAAGAAGCAGGCTTGTTTGCAGCAGACAGGTTGGACCACTCTCACACGTACATCCGTCCGTTACTTGCAAAAGGATGCGTGGTCATTTCCGACCGAAACATCCATTCCTCGCTTATTTACCAAGGAGTAGTTGGAGAATTGGGCCTTGAGCAAGTTGCTAAAATGAATGCTGCTGCAATGATTCCAGACTTGGTACTCTGGATCGATTGCGACCCTAAAAAGGCCATGAAACGAATCAAAACCGGAACGTTACGGATGACCAGTGACAAGCAAGAGTACTTTGAGACAAAAGAAATTCAAACAACCATTCGGAAGGGATTTCACGACCTCTTAGCGGGAGAAGTGAAAGTACCTCCACCCTTCAATCAGTGTCATGTTGTTGGACCCGTTCTCAATGAGGGTGGGTTGGACGAACTCAAACGTTCTCTAAGGAGTGAATTGCGGCGGTTTTTCAACCGCAAACCGTCACCATTGAATGTAGATGGTGATGAAGTTGACCGAAACCTGCTGAGTAAATTGGTTCATGATGTAAAGAAGCAAACTCGGCTGCCCGGTGCACCTCAAGAACGAACTGCGATTCACGTCGGTTGGCTATCTGGGAAATCACCGTCAGATTGGATGCAAGAAGCAGAGGATAACTGGCCAACTGAGACCGCCCAAGAGCATGATGTCCCTGCAACGCCATATGCACACTCCTGCTGGTCAATACTTGGAACCCTTTCACTCATGGTTGGCTCGAGCGAAGTACCACGCCTTCATGCCTCATTAGGCCCAATTCGGATGGTGACTCAGCGCCACACACAACGTCTTGTAAAATGGCTATTGGCCGAACATTGGATCTTCAAACAGCAATCCCATGTTCCGTTTTCGGATGCTCAATTATTCAAATTGAGAGATGAACGACTCGGATTTGCACGCCTCACCCTCGCAATGTGGCCTTTGAGAGGACCCCTTGCATCTTGGCGCAGGTCAAATCCCGACAAAGATTGGGCCAAAGCACTTGAAGAAATATTTCATACAGATGAAGGGAAAGAACTCTCCTCTGGATTGAAGAAGGCTGTATCGGATATTCATCAACGCCTTGTGATTTTAACCAGCGGTCACGAAGGTTGCCCTCTTCCAACAAATGCGTCAGAATTACTGGTTTGGTGGTCCAATGCACCGCCAGTTCATTCGGATTCATCTTGAGTTGAAGCCAATGTGAATCTTGAGTTCCCTGGCAGAAGTACTGCTCCTGCTCCGGAAAATGCGTCAGCCCGAGATGCGAACATACTGCACATAAGCACACCTAAGCCAAAACCAAATGGAATTCCGGTGATGACTCTTTTGAAATTGGTCGATTCATAACCCGTCAAAAGTTGGTAAAATCCGTCGAAGAGCATCGGGCTACAGAGCACAATTCCAACCCCAAGCCATGTGATGAGCCTTCGGTTATTTGCATAAACTGGAATCAACCAGGACGATGGAAGAAGAGAGAGGCAGGTGTCCTTTACAGTCCAACGGTTCCATCCTCGCTGAGTAAAGAGCAGACCACCCATGAATAAGCCGAAGAAGATGCCAAGGTCTCTTGTGCAGAATGGCGTTTGATTTTCATTAAATTCAAGAGAACGCTCATGCTTTTGATGACAATTTAAATCTCCAAAAGCATAGACTACTGCAGCATAAGGATTCATTTCACTCCAAACATAACCCTGATGCCCATGTGAATCGTTACCATGCGAGTGGTTGGATTTGACCAGATTCCCATATGAACCAGCCCCGTCTTTTGAGTAAAAATCAATCACGTTAGCACGACCTTCAACGTTCTGAACGGTACCAGGTTCAAGGGTCAGGGGTGCGAGGAAAAAGGATAGAACCAAGAATCCCGAAATGCCGAGAACCCATTTGCCAATCTTCACCTCCCTCCTTCGGTCATTGAGACCGTTGCGCTCCATGGCCTGTCGTGGGTACGCCCATCTATTGATTTATTCCCGCTTTGAGGCAAGCCTTCATTTCAAATGCCCCTCATCAGAACATATGGCCGAGGAACTTCCACCCCGAATTGGCCTTATCACCGGATTACAAGCTGGAGCCTTCATCGGACTCTTTCTGGGATTCTCCCTTGCTGTTGTTTCTGCACTCACAGACCCAGATGAACTTGTGCGTCTGCTGGAATTGATGTGCCTAACCCCAATCATTTGCGCCCTCCTCCTCGGCCCTTTCTTAGGGTGGAGGCGTTCACCCCTCTACAGTAAAGAAGACCCGCTTGATGAAGCGAGAGCCTGTTTGGAACGCTTCAACGAGGGCCAGGGTAAATGGAGAGTGCTTAGTCACGTTCGAGGCGATGGGAGGGCGGTACGCATTGACCTCCATAATTCAACCCAGGCACTTGCCATTGTCCAAGCCACACTTCCAATGACCGATAGACATACGATCCGTTACATCGTTGGCCGAGGTGAACAGCGAAGCAGAAGTCCTGAATTACGCAACCAAGTGCTAGGCTATGTTGAACAACACATCCCATTGAATCGTAGAAGAAGAACCTCTTCTTCCATTGAAGTCCTCCCTCCGTCGGTAATAGAGCACATGGAATCTACCAATGTGATGCACCGTAGATTGTTTTACCTCTTGCCAATCATTCTTATCTTCGCCTGGCTAGAGATGCGATGAAACGATGCGTGATGAAAAGAACAGCCCTATGAGGGAGCGCAGATTGGAAGTCACATGGCAGGGGAACTTGACAGGGCCATGGGCCGTCTCAAGCACCGCGACATTCGGACCAGAAGGCGTGCCGTACGAACCTTGGTTGAGTTGGAAGACCCTGAATCACTCAAAGCATTCAAATCGCTCTTGAACGATGAAGATTCATGGTTCGTGTCTAAAGCCCTAGATGCTTACCGACGATGGGCACCAATTGTTGGACTTGATGCGGTAGAGGATTTAACCTCCCATTCGTCGCTTAATGTTCGCCGGTGCGGAGCCAACCTCCTTGATTCCTTAGGGGAAGATGGGATCTCTACCGCCACCATGATGCTCGATGATGGTGATTCTGTTGTTCGTAGAAAAGCTGCTGATGCTTTGCTAGCACACGGAAATTCTGAAGCGATTAAAGCCATGCATCACCATGCCAACGATGCGATTCGAAGTCTCGCTATGCGGCACCAATCTTGCACCACGGAACAACTTCTTAACGGACTCAGTGATACATCCAACACGGTCCAAATTGAGGCTTTACGAGCATTATTGAACCGTAATGAAGCAGTTGATGTTTCGGTCATTATGCCATTTTTTAGCGTTCAATCTGAAACCGTAAAGTTGTTCCTTTGGGTTGCCAAGCATCACCCGAGCAATCTCCCAACATTGGCTGAAAAACTCGGCCCACAGCACTTTCACGATATTACAAAGCATCTTAGAACGAACGTTGAAAGTTCTAGTGATGTCCTCATTAACACGCTTCTTGAGGCAAACATGCATTCTATCGTCGCTCGCTGGCTCATGGGCAAGGGAGCCAAAGAAGATGAGTTGCGGTGGGAAATGATTGGAAATGAAAAGGTTGACATCATCGAGCGAAGTAAATTACTCGAACGCTTGTTGGGCAGAGCAAATGAACCTGAACTACAAGCCAATCTTGAAAAATTCATGGCGTCCAATCCTCCTGACCTTCTCAAGGTGGCGTGCGAGAACCTATCAACCGCCGCAAATGAACTCTCATCATGAGCAGGAAGAACTCGGGTCTAACGTTCACAGCCGACGCTACAGATGGAACACAACATCACCTTCATGTTGGCGTTTCAATAGAAGGGCCTTTTCTCGGGCGAAAACTCGTCTTGCGTTTCCCTCGCTGGGTCCCTGGGTCGTACTTTATGCGTGAACCAATGCAACATCTCTTCAATTTCTCAGCGGTTTCGTCTGCCGGAAAAGAACTGCGATGGAAACGAATAGGGGTTGATGGGGTCGAGCTTTCCGTTCCCCAAAACACTGAATCAATACGGACGAGTTACACTATTCTCGCTGCTGAGTTAAGCGTTCGGTCCACACACTTGGACGCTAGCCATCTCCACTTGATGCCCCCGTTCACATGGATGATGCCAGAAAAGGGAATCTCACAAGAGAGATTGAACATGGAACATATGATTGAATTAACCGCTCCATCTTCATGGAGTCCAGCAACGCAATTTGAGCCTTCAGGGAAACCTCTGAATAAAGGAGATGCTACCACCTGGTGCTTTTCTGCACCAAACCGTGATCATTTATGGGATGGAATCGTCGAAATCAATCAAAACGAACCAATTACCCATGTTGTTGATGGAAGAACACACCATTTGAAAATTTGGGACAGCGGAGGACACGAACCCAATAAGGAGCGACTTGATTGTTTTATTCTTGACATGGAACGAATCATCAAGGAACATCATGCCCTCTTTGGGTTACCAAAATGGGGCACATATACCACTGTTCTCCACCTCACAGACACTGGACGGGGGGGGTTAGAACATCTCAACTCCCAGACCTCAATGATGCCTAGGAAATGCCTCTACCCCGGCCATGAGGACGAATACCGAGACCTTGTAAGTCTGTTTTCACATGAATATCTTCATCAATGGAACGTCAAACGATTGAGGCCAAAGAATTTCCTTGACTATGACCTCCAAAAAGAGGTTCACACTGACTTGCTTTGGTGGTTTGAAGGTGGGACATCATGGCTTGGAGACATGCTTTGTGTTCGCTCTGGAGCTTGGACTGAAGAGGATTGGAGAAAGGATTTCCAGCGTAAGATGAAGCGTCACACGACCAAAAATGGGATGCATCGAGAATCCCTATCCGAGTCAAGTCACGATGCATGGATACACCTCTATAGAAGCGGCCCTTACACCCGTGAAAGTCAAATCTCATATTACCTAGAAGGTGAATTAGCCATCATGTGTTTGGACGTTGAATTACAGAAAAGAAGCAAGGGAGCCTATGGGGCGTGTGAATTCATGGCAGAGTTGTGCAACCGCTATGCCCTTGAGTATGATAGCAGCAATGAACTCGGAATCGACTACACGACAATTAGAACAACCCTGAAAGAGGTCCCTGGCGGGAAGAGCCTCGGCCCATATTTGGACCGTCTTGTCCAAGATAGAAAGGCCCCTGATATCGAAAAGGCAATGAAATTCTTCCGCCTTGACATCGTTCCACAAAAGCCCGATGTTGAACCAACAGCCTGGCTGGGCGTGGGACTTCGAGATCAAAAGGGGAAGGTTGTCATTACAACATATCACTCAGACTCTCCTCTACGAACAAAAACACAAGTCGGTGACGAGTTGATCGCCATTGACAAACTTCGTATCCAGTCCTTAAGCCACCTTACATCTGTTCTCAAAGGACGACAGAACACTCAGGCATTGATAGACTTCAGCCACGAAGGAATGATGAACACTGCTGAGATCGAAATGCCAAGTCCACCCCAACATGGAATCAAATTAGCCGGGAAGGGGAACGCTGCATGGCGAGCATACATCATGACGCGTCAGGGCCGTGATTGAGCGGTTCAAGAAGAACATCAAGTGGAATGAAAATTGGTGGCGTATCATCAGCCAACGTATGCCTACTGGTTTTTGGTGGGAACACTTCTCCTGAGAGACTCATTGAAATGACATCTTCTTTACAAAGTGTCTCAAGCCCACAAGAAGGCCAAACATCAACGCTTATTTCCTCATTCCCGAGGTAATCCACGCAAAGAACTGGAACGCGGTTTAAACCCAACTCAATCGCAATGGCGTGGCGGTGATGTCCGTCGAGGATCGCCCCAGTATTGGAATCAACGATGAGTGGTTTCGTATAACCGCCCCATCGCCGGGTCATGTCAAGCAATTTCTTCTGATTTCGTGGCTTAACTGCCTCATGTGGCTTTAACCAGCTTAGAGGCACGAGTTCCACATCATCTTCTGACCATTCCATGCCTTGGCGAATACCCGTTGAGGCATAATGCTTTTTCAACCGTGGGCCCGCCATGTTCAATTGAGGCACCCATGACCATCACGCAGCAGTTGGATTTTGGTAGAGAGGCTGCTCTTGCAGGCACCCCTTGTCCCGAACCGCTTATTCGATGGATTGAGACACTCCCTGTAGACCTCATTGAAATCCATAATAAAATTGCGGAATCAGGCCACGGAGTGTGGGTCGTTGGAGGCTGTGTAAGGGACGCCTTACTCGGAGTGCTAAACGGAGATATTGACCTCTGTTCAACCTGTACTCCTGAGAAGGTCATGGAGCTCTTTAAAGAGCAGGCAATACCCACTGGAATTGAATTCGGAACCGTGACAATCAAGGGCGAAAACCAGCATTATGAACTGACAACATTACGAAGTGAGAGCATGTATCGAGACGGGCGAAGACCTGACCAAGTCACATGGGGCACTTCACTTGAAGAAGACCTTAGCCGTCGTGATTTCACCTTCAATTCCATGGCTGTGGATTTGGCCAGGAGACTGCTCTATGACCCATTCAGTGGTACTAAAGACATGGAGGAGCACATCGTTCGGGCAGTCGGAGACCCGATGCAACGTTGCGATGAAGACGGTTTGCGTATTTTCCGAGCCTACCGTTTTCTTGACCGAGGGCAATTGGGGCTGTGGAACCTTGAAGGAACGCTGCATAGAGCCATGCAATCAAAGCAACCCATCCTCGCCAAAGTCGCCATTGAACGCAAATGGACTGAATTTAGAAAAATCATAATGGGTAGAAACGCCGCTGAGGTCCTTAACCTCATGATTGAGGACGGAACAATTCAGCACATCATGCCTTCTTTGCGTTTTATCAGCTCGGAACTTTTGGCTCTTTTCGGGAAACATGTCAATGATTCCTGGTTGCTGAAACATCGCTTGGGATTCCTGTTGGTGGAATTTAGTAGAGCAGAAGTAAAGCGAACTCTTGGAGACCTCAAGCTCTCAAAGTCCCTTCTGAATGAAACAATTCGATTCCATCGAAACCTCGGCACCATACCAGGCGCACATACATCTTCCCTCCGAGTATTCCGTTACTGCTTGGGAGAAGATGCCCCCCTTCATCTTGAGATTCAGGGCCTACTCTATGACGAATCAGTGAAGGTTCATGGCCAAGGCGTATTAGAGGGCAATATGAGTGAGGTGAAGCATAAATGGTCTTCATTGGATCCTCAACAAACACCCAATGAATCTCTTGTTAACGGTCATTGGATCATGATGCGGACTGGAGTTGAAAAAGGGGTGCGATTAGGCCGGCTAAAGAACTGGCTTCATCGGCTTCAAATCGAACACGATATCACTGAAGTGAACGGAATTGAACAACACCTTTCACGTATTCCATGGCAACATGGCGACCCATTGAAGTGGCCTCAACTTCATTTTCCTTGAAGACAACGCGGCATCACATTGATGGTAGAGACGGTTCTGCCTTTGTAACATGGCAGAGAAAATTTTGCTTCCCCCCCGTCCAACTTTTGATGGTCAAGTCGTTGCATTAAAACAACGCATGGAGAGCATAAGCGCACAAAACCGGATGGCCCGACTCCTCAATCAAAACTTCAACACCTGGCTGAATGGTTCCTCAATGTCCGCTTTAAGCCTCACCCAAGAGTTGGACAAAGACAAAGACGGCATTATTTCCGCTGATGAATTTTCAGATATTCTGTCAAAAATGACCGGTGAACGCCCCCCTGAATGGGTGGTTGAATTGATGTTCTCCTTTGTAAATGCAGACCCCGCATCAGGAATCCCTGTTGCAGATTGGATGGCCTTCCTTGCTGCAAACGGCTTAGAAATTCCAGAATCCATGTTTGAGTTGGACATCCCGCTCGCAGGAACGCTCACCTCGGAACGAGCGCTTTATCTCATCGACCAGCCAATCGAATTAACAGCAAAATTCTCGCTTGAAGTTGAATCCTATTCCATTACAATTCTACAAGATGGCGTCTCCACCCCAGAGACATTTACTACAACTTTAGAAGAAATGGATTACCCCAATTCGGACCAGTTCATTTTGGAACCAGATGAAGCAGGTGGATACAAAGTCAGTCTTTCGGTTCTCGGCACACATCTCGATACCATCAGCATCACTGTTGAAGAGCCTATTGAGGAAGATTGGCCCGAAGATGAAGAAGTCGTAGATGAACCACAACCAGTGCAAGAAGAGCTACAATCGGCTCCACCTTCCGTACAGTTGTCTGACCTCATTTCTGTGGTTGAAAAAACACGATTGAGAAGTGATGCCATGAAGATCATCGAAACCGCGCCAACCTATACGCTCAATGGAATGGTGAAGGATGTCAGTAAAACTTTACTTGGCGAAGGCGAGGTCAGAGGAGGAGTAACTGCACGCTGTGTTTCAGCTGACGGAGCAATCGTACAAGTGATGATGAAGCGAACTGAAGAGTCGATGTTTGCCGAGGGGCAGTATGTTTCGCTCACAGTTCAACCGACCATGTGGTCAGTTGCAGTGCGTGAACTGATTTGCAGGGAAGTTTGATTCACTTTAGGGCACGGGAAATCACAATACGCTGGACTTCCTGTGTACCCTCATAGATTTGGGTAATCTTAGCATCACGGAAGAATCGCTCCACTGGGAATTCTTTGGTGTAGCCGTAGCCCCCAAGCACCTGAATGGCTCGTTCAGAAACCCACATTGCAGTGTCACCTGCAAATAATTTCGCCATACTCGCTTCTTTAGAATGACGAGGGCCGCCTGCATGGTAATGTTGTTCCTTGGTCCATGCTGCTTTGTAGACCATCAATCGTGCTGCATCAATTTGAGTGGCCATGTCTGCAAGATAAGCCATGATCATTTGATGGTGAGCGATTGGTTTTCCAAATGCTTCACGCTCGTGAGCGTATTTGAGTGCAGCTTCGTAGGCACCCTGTGCAATCCCAAGAGCCTGCGCAGCAATACCAATACGGCTGTTATCAAGAGCATTCATAGCGATAGGGAAACCGTTCCCTACGCCTTTTAACACGTTTTCTACAGGGACCTTGCAGTCGTTTAGAATGAGCGTGCAGGTGTCTGAAGAGCGTATTCCGAGTTTGTCCTCTTTCTTACCAACAGAGTATCCATCGAAGCTTGCGTCCACGATGAAGGCAGTCGTTCCTCCGTGCTTCTTGACACCGTAATCGGGATGGTCAACGTCTTTGGCGAAGAGAACAATAATCTTGGCTTGGGCTCCGTTTGTCACCCACATTTTTTCGCCGTTGAGGACATAGTGAGTTCCATCATCGGATAGCTTTGCTTTGCAAACCATCGCCGCTGCATCGGTTCCTGCACCTGATTCCGAGAGAGAATAAGCGCCCACTTCACCAGCAGCAAGCCGAGGAAGATAGGCTTTCTTTTGTGATTCATCTCCGTGGAGGGCGATGGTCATTGAGCACAAACCGACATGGACACAATACATTACTGCGAATGAAGGGTCTACACGGGCGAGTTCTTCGATAATGATGGCTTCTGAGACATCATCGACTGGAGAGCCTCCGTATTCTTCCGGAATCGTGATGCTTTGGAGTCCGAATTCCATGAACGATTCCCAGGCTTCTGACGGAGGAATTTGATGTTTATCTCGGTGCTCTACCGTTGGAGCAAGCACAGTTTCAGCGAAGTCTCGGACCATCTCACGAATCATTTGTTGCTCGTCGGTTTCTTGAAAGTTCATTGTGCCACCAACCTACGCCAAGATGCCGAGTTTCTTAACCCGTTTGTTTTATTTCCATCACCACAATTCCCCTCAGCCTTCATATACCACCCGCGTGAGCCGGAGCCTAGAGGGAAAACCATGGATGAGGAAATCGTGGAATTTGCTATTGCACACAACCGAAAATATTCGTTGGACCATCTATGGTATCAACAAAAGGACCAGAAGCTGATGATCGGAGTCAGTGAATACATGAAAGTCGAGATTGGCGATGTACTCCGAGTGATTCTACCGCAGGCTGAGACCGAGATTGACGAGGGTGGAAGCATGTTTTCACTTTGGACCGCAGACGAGAAAATCTCCCTCACATCCCCCTTCGCAGGAATCATTTCTGACGTGAACGGCGAGGTTGAAATCAGCCCGGATTTGGTCAACGATTCCGCTTACGACCACGGATGGGTCATCCTACTGGAACCCCACGAACTCAAGATGAACCCCGATGATAAGCAAGTTCTGGAAAACCTGTTGGAACCAGATGAGTACGTTGAGTACCTCGCTGAACTTTGAGATTCAACCCTAAGACCTCGGTTCGGCGTCGCTCCGTCGCTGAAGGATGATAAACGAACGACGCTTCGTGAGGGTATGGACGAACCACTGCAACGGTTGCGAGACAGTTTAGCCAAGGCTCCTATCATTTGGAAAGGCGACTATCCTTACTTCATTCATCCAATCACAGACGGCGTCCCTCGTATGTCTCCAGATGTTCTTCAAGCGATCACGGACCTTTCACGGGACCGTATTGATTGGGAAGATGTTGACCTTCTTTTGGGAATTGAAGCCATGGGTCTCCCCTTAACTGCGCCCCTAAGCATGTCAACTGGAATCCCGCTGGTCATCGCCCGAAAACGCGCCTATGGCTTAGAAGGAGAGGTGAAAATTGACCAATCCACCGGATACTCCAAGGGAGCAATGTTCCTTAACGATATCAAGAAGGGCGAACGTATTGCCATCATCGACGATGTACTCTCGACAGGTGGAACTCTAGAAGCCGTCATCGAAGGCGTACATAGAGCAGAAGCCAGAGTAACACATATCATTGCAGTTGTTGAGAAAGGAGACGGTTTAACCCGCCTACGAGGGCTCTACCCCGATATTTCGATTCAATCTTTGGTCCGCCTCCGCATGGATGGAGAAACCATCGTTCTCTTGGACGACGAAGTTTGAATTTGATGGGTGCATTGATGAGGGAGCGGCATCGCCGCTAGATTGGGGAGCCACATGGACCTAGACCGCCACGACTTTGAATTGGATGAACTCATGGAGCGCATCCGCACCAATGACAACCGCCTGATTGCACTTCAAGTGCCAGAGGGGCTCAAGATGCAAGCCCTTGAGATGATGGATACCATTGAAACCGAAACCAGTGCTCAAGTTGTACTTGCAGCAGATCCTTGCTACGGCGCCTGCGACCTTGTTCACGACAAGATGCAACTGATGGGTGTTGAATTGGTCGCACACATGGGCCACTCACAAATGAACATCGACTCGGGAATGCCGACACAATTCATCAATGTCACCTACGACGGAGACCCTGAACTTTCACCAGTCCTCCCTTGGCTCAATCAACATCGCGCCATGGCCCAAGAACGAATGACCAAGCAAACCCAGACTGAAGGCCTTAGTGAGGAAGAAGCACAAGAGCGGTTTATGGATGCAGTAGGACGCATGGCACCCCTTACTGGTACTAAACTAGGTCTTGTAGGGTCCATTCAACACCTTCACCTCCTACCCGAATACCACGACCGCTTGGAAAAGGCGGGCTTTGATGTCACCATCCCTATTGGCGGGGCACGTCTTTCGTTCCCCGGTCAGGTACTCGGCTGCAATTATTCAGGAGATGACCCCAGCATCGGCCACTATCTGTTCCTTGGGAGCGGGGATTTCCACCCGATTGGACTCGTCCTACATACCGGAAAACCTCTTGCCATGCTGGACCCTTACACCGGCGATGCTGAAGAAATGTCACTCCAGCGCATTGAACGAATTCTTCGTCAACGCTTCGGTCTCATCATGAGTGTGCAAGAAGCACAAACCTTTGGTATCCTCATTGGAGAAAAACCAGGACAGATGCGACGCACTCTTGCACTGCGCATGAAGCGAATGCTTGCAAAGCACGGAAAGAAGGGATACTTGCTGGCCTTGGAACATGTCGGCCCAGAATTGATCGACTTCTACCCCGTGGATGCATTTGTCAACACAGCCTGCCCTCGAATCGCTATCGATGACGCCGTTAAGTATCGCAAGCCATTGATTACACCATTTGAGATGGAAGTCGCTCTTGGAGAAAAGAAGTGGGAGCTTGGCTACCAATTCGATGAAATCCCTTGATACGAAGCATACAATACGTCCTGAATTACCTCGCCTAGAGGCTGAACAGAACCACATCTTTTAGAACGGTTGACAAGAGCATTCCCATGTTATGAGCGACTATCTTGACCGAATCGGGGCGGGATTCATCCTTGCAAACCCAACCGTATTGGATTTTGACCATATACCGAAGGAACTGGTAGGGCGTGACGATGTAAAGAAAGAACTTGCATCAAAATTCACCGCCATCGCATCCCCTGAAGGATCGTCAAGAGCCGTAATCACCGGACCGGTCGGCTCGGGGAAGACTGTTCTTGCCAAAACATTCTGTCGCGATTTGGCTCGTCACCTGGCCGGAACGAGAAACATCGAAATTGCCCATGTTAACTGCCGTAACGCATCAACCAGTATGCGCGTTGCACAACGTATTCTGCATCAGTTGGACCCGGGCCACCCAGACCGTGGACTCTCGATGGGGGAGCTTCTGTTGAGTTTGAGGAAGATGTTACGACATTCCTCCTCCCACCTCGTCGTTGTCCTTGACGAAGTGGACCACATGCTTCGTCGTTCAGGAGATGAATTGCTGTACCAATTGTTGCGGATAGATGAAGACCAACAAGGAACAGGAACCCTCTCGTTGATTTTGATCAGTCAAGAGCAAGTTTTGGATGTTCTGGAAACTGCTGTTCTTTCCAAATTTGGGGTTACCAACCATGTTCGAATACCCCCTTACACCCAAGAAGGACTCGAAGCCATCGTCAGGCAACGTGCTGAAGAGGGATTGGTTCCAGGGACATGGAGTGATTCGATCATGACCTTATTGGCTGAAAAAGCCGCACCGAGCGGTGATGCCCGCATGGTGATTGAACTCCTTAGCAATGCTGTGGAACGCTGCGAGTATAGGCAAGACAATCACTCAGAACGTAAGATTAGTATCGAAGATGTTCACGCATACAACAGCAATCTAGCACGTGATACCTCAACGTTTCTCGAACAGGTCGACGAACTCAGTGCACCGGTTATGCTTGCCCTTTTGGCCATGTGCAGACGATTGAAGACGCAAGAGACCATGACCATGGGTGATGTCGAAGGACTCTACGCCGTGGTTTGTGAAGAATATGAGCAAAAGGCGAAGAGTCACACCACTCTTTGGAAATATATCAAGACCATCGAGGGTGCTGGACTCATCGCATCGCGTGTTGCAACCGTACCCGGTGGCCGGGGACGGACCACCCACCTGAGCATGCCCCACTACCTCCCCGCTGACCTCGCAAGCCGCCTTGAATTGCTTCTTCCCAAGCGATTAGGATAAAATCTAAGCCAATGCACCATACGATGGGGCTAAATACGGGTCGTTAGTCGGAACATCTCGTAGAGGTGCTCGTATGTCCGGCAAAAACCAATCCGAATTCGTCGCAGTAGTCAATGATACAAACCCCGACAACGGTGGAAAATCGTACTCATTGAAGATTACAGGCAACAACCACGCACAAATCCTAGGAAAGCGAATCGGCGATGTCGTCGACGGAATCTTCGTTGGAGAAGGCGAACAAACACTCTCCGGCTACAAACTAGAAATCACCGGCGGCTCCGATAAAACTGGAACCCCTCTGCGTAAGGATTTGGAAGGCGGCTCCCGTCAGTCCATCCTTGTCACACAATCGACAGGTTACAAAGGTCAAGTCATCGTCCACAAGAAGAAGGGCGGGGACAAGAAGCGATTCCGCTACAAGCCTGATGGACTACGACGACGACGCACATTCCGAGGCAATACCATTACACAAGACACCCGTCAAATCAACTTGAAGGTTGTAGAAACTGGTAAGAAGTCGCTCAGCGCAATTCTTTCCACCGAAGCAGAGGAAGCATCGGAGTGAACCCCGAGAGGGACGTCGTAACAACAGGGTGAGGAAGCATGGCAAGAGAGCTTCCCGCACAACCTGAAGTCAACATCGGCCTTGTCGGCCACGTTGACCACGGAAAAACGACCCTTACGCAAGCCCTTTCAGGAATTTGGACCGATACACATTCCGAAGAACGGAAACGTGGTATCTCAATTAAGCTCGGTTACGCTGACACTGCATTCTACAAGGACGACAAAGGACAATATTACGCTACTGGCAAGCGCCCTGACGGTTCAAAAGACGTCGCTGAAGAACTAGAGCGAGTCGTATCCTTTGTTGACGCTCCTGGCCACGAGACGCTGATGGCCATCATGATTACTGGTGCATCAATCATGGACGGCGCTATGCTCATGGTTGCTGCAAACGAAACTTGCCCACAACCCCAGACCCGGGAGCATCTGATGGCTCTGGAGATCGCTGGAATTGAAAATATCGTAATTGTCCAGAATAAAATTGACCTCGTGACACGAGAACGGGCGCTAGAGTCCCATCAGGAGATTATGACGTTCCTCAAGGGCACCATTGCTGAGTCCGCACCAGTGATTCCAGTATCTGCGCACCACGATGTCAATCTTGACATTCTGATCGATGCCATTGAAGCAACCATTCCTACACCAGACCGTTCCACCGATAAGCGCTCAATAATGCATGTTGCTCGCTCTTTCGACATCAACCGCCCAGGAACCCGACCCGGTAAACTTCGTGGCGGTGTCATTGGAGGAAGCATTGTTGAAGGAGAATTCAAGGAAGGGGACGAAGTGATTATCGGACCTGGACGGAAAATAGAGAACGGAAACAAATCAACATGGGAACCCATTGAAGCAATCGTAAGTAGCATGCAGGGCGGTGGAAAATCACTCGATGCTATGCACGCAGGCGGGCTATGTGGAATGGCAACACTTCTCGACCCTTCCATTACCACGGCGGACAACCTCTCAGGCCAAGTTGTTGCTCGTAAAGGAGACCTACCCGAAGTCCATACCTCAGTGAGCATCAGTGTCAATCTTATGTCCCACATGGTTGCAGGCGATGGAGAAGCACCAGAAAAAATTCAACCCTTGCGAAATAACGAGATGTTGATGCTTAACGTTGCTACCGCAACATCGGTTGGTGTGACTCGAAATGCCGAGAAGCTTCGCACCAATCTTGACCTAAGACTCCCAATATGTGCTGACAAGGGACAGCGTATTTCGCTTTCACGACGGGTTGGCTCTCGATGGCGTTTGATTGGCTACGGCACTATTGAATGAGGTTACAATCATGCAGCAGGTGCTCATTGACGCCTGCGGATGGGTAGCATGTGTTGATGCCAAACTCAACATTGAACGAGAAATGGAACGGCTCATTGGACCATGTCAATGGATTCTTATCCCTGAGGTTCTCACTGAACTTAATGCCTTAGAAGCCGAAAGATCACCGGCAAAACGTCTGCTTCTTTCCTTATTGGAAGTTAAATCAGTCCTAGTGGTAAACGAGAATGAAGAACTCAGCCACACCGATGACATTCTCTATCAAATGGCTTGTGAACTTCAATGTGCAACGCTTACTGTTGACACTGGGTTAAAACGCCGTCTTTATGAAAAGAACTTGACGGTTCTTGAAGTTCGCAAAGGTACAAGGATGCACGTCCTTGAATCGCTATAGAACAAATCATGGAAGAGTGAATAGGACGTCATCGCCGTGGCCGTCCAACCAACATAATTTCACACCTGCATCAATCCAAGCATGGGCATAATTTATCGCACCAAAAGCACGAATAAGGTCTCCAATCTCTAGAAAATGACGGGCATCCGATGCATAATCATCGGCCATCCGTAGCATGGTTTTGAGTTTCTGACCTTCTGTAGAAGAGGGTTCGACCAATGGCGTTGCCTTCTCCCTCGCCCGTTTGGTGATGTCAAGATACTTCTCTACTCGGCCAACGGTAATTGTGTCTGGGGATTCTTTCATTCGCCTCCCTCCTTTTGCCGGCCCAATAAACGACGAGCATCTTCAGTTCTGCCCAGCGATTCGTAAAGCTCAATGGCAAGTGAGAGTTTACCCAGATCTTCCGCCTCTTGCGCCCGGATAAATAACTGACGTCGCTCATCCCAATTCCTCGCAAGGGCTGCCTCTGCTGCCGCTTTATACCGTCCTTGGCGCTCTGCCTCTGAAAGATGAGGGGCTGACCATTTGCGAACAAGCCCGTTTCTCGTCGCAGTAGCCATTGCATCTGGCGTGCATAATACCAAGAGGTCTCCGAGTTCCATATGGAGCCCAAGAGGTTCAGATTCCTGGCTAGAACCTTCGCGAGGCAAACTAAGAGCGTGTAGGTTGCCTTCGATGCTCAAGACCCACCATCCATCTCCACTGCGGACTGCCTCCATAGGCTCAATCGATTCGTGCTCAAGGCGTTCAAGTTGATCCCATCCAAAGGGATGAGGAACTCCTTCCCAGATGCCTCCATCGCTACTTTGGAGAAGCAATCGACCTTCAACGAGTCGGGAGCACCAACTCCAAGAGCGTTCTTCCAATTTTCGCTTTCGGTCCTCACCCGTCAACCTACCGCACCAAAGCATACCGCTAGGGTCCTGCCAGAGAAGATGCTCTCGGTCCAGCCACCCAACCAGCCTGCGGATTGGGCCGGTTTCCACACGGCGAATTCCTCGGCCTTCTTGAGAAAAGAGATGCAGTTGCCCTTGTCGTCCTGCGAGAACCCACCCCCCGCCTGGCCTGTGAGCAAGGTCACTAAAACCACCAGGAGTGCTGCGGCCTTCGCTGACCATGTTTCCTGTTGTCGTATCCATAAGATAGAAGCCATGAGCGGCCAACAAGCCAAGCATTCCTTGAGAACCCTGTGCAGCATGGACTTTGAATGGAACTTCTACACTCCATCGTTCTTCACCGTCCTCCTCCAACATCGTAAGTTGGAGCCCCGCACTCACCAATAATCCACCTTCAAGAGGAGCCATTGCTGCGATTCGTCCTTCTGATTGCCATGACCATGCAATATTCCAACTCATTGTGATTCACTCCTTTGGAACGTGCCCCATGCTTCTAATTGCGCCCTTGCCGCCTGAGTGAGCACATACTTACGATGGCGCCCCACTTTTCTTGCTTGCAATATACCGCCTCTAAGTAAACGATTACAAATTTGCGAAAGGCGGGCTCTTTTAATTGATAGGAAAGACAACACCTGCTCATCTGAGGGCGAAATATCGCGATCATTTGCTTGGCCAACCACATAAGCTTCGGAACGTGAAAGTGAAGACAACAAATGTTTGTCCAACGGATAACTTTCTTTCGGACCAAGTATATCCCTACGCCTGGATTCGAAGAAAGCCATTATGCTGTCACTAGAAGATGATTCCGCCCTACCTGAGGTTTCAAGAGACGATAGGAGTTTGACTAAGACGGACATGACATCTTTTTCCTCAATCGAGGATGATGAAGTACTTTCATTGATTTCAAACTCTTCAAGGGCATCATCATTCTCAAAGATCATCTCATCTTCATCCATTACGACCTCAGGAACAAACCCAACTTCGTCATGGATAAGTGCTGCAGATTCTTCTTCGTTGAATTCCTCTGCTTGCCTTACAGGAGGGCTTTCATCGGCAATCCAGTACTCATTCCCAGCATTGGTCTCAACGGTGTGTTGTTGAACCGAAGGAACGTCTTCATCTTCAGACTCTTCTTTACTTGCTGTGAGGCCACCCTTATTTCTGCGTATGAGGCCGCCGAAATTCCCCACTGGAGGGAGTGAATAGGGGTTATCTTGAGCTGCTGATGCATCAATAATGGGGGTGTCAAAAGGAGTAACTTGCAGAGGTTCGTCCAGTTCTTGCGCCTCATCAAGGGCACCGATGTCCAAATCAAAAAGGCTACCAAATGTGGATTCATCATCCTCTTGTTCAAGTTCTAAACGCTCGTTCCAAGGGACAGATGCATCGATGATATCCGAGGGGTCTTCGGAAAGAACCCCTTCGGATTGAGGCTGTATGTGAACAGGCTCTTCTTCAACAAACATTGATTGATCGAAGACCGGATACTCTTCAGGTTGTGCCGTCATGAGTTGGTCAAGCGTAGACGGGCCGTCTCTTACCTCTAATCTGGCCGAGGTGTCAAAGGATTGCTCTGCAACCCCCATGTCCTTGCCCATACGAATCAAGTCTACTGCATTTCTCAGTTCCTTGATGACCAAAGCGGGATAGCCATCAGTTTGTTCAAGAATACGGGTTGCATCCTGCATCGTGAAATCAGAATCCATGCAACCAACCGACGCAAGGCGCTTTTTGACCAAAGAAAGAACATCAGAGGGAGTGAATGGAGAGAGACGATGCTCCTCAAAGGCCATAGAAAGCTCCTGGGGGAGTTGTTGTCGCTGCCGCTGGTCACACACCAGGATAACAAGAGCGTTCAGGCGTTCAAGGACAGTGAGTGTATCTCGTAATGCAACATTAAGAACAGACATGTCGCTTGCTGGCACATCGATGACGATAAGAGGTAATTTGTCCCCAAACCCATACATGCCGTCAACAAGGCCCTTTACAACCTCTTCACGACGTACAGGCGCCTGGATACCCATGATTCCCTGATACATCATCTCAAGAAGGCTCTTAGCGGGAGCATTTGCGGAAAGGTGACCGATGTAGGCAGATTCTCCCGAATAAGGAGTAAGGCACCTTAGAAGAGACGTCCTTCCCGACCCTAGGGGGCCGACAAGCAAGATTCGTCTTGACGAGCGAAGTGTTACGTAATTCCTGAGCATGGTGAAGAGGGTATCTCGTCCAACGAGTTTTCCAAGTTCCCCAGACTCCAATGGCCGTGTTGAAAAGGGGTTCTCGGAGAGTAAAGGTAAGCCGTAGAGATTGCTTTCTTTGACCATGTGGGTACAACGAACCCCAAGTATATCATCTTTGACAATACGAAGAGTTCCAAAGCGCCCGTTAATACGTGTTATTTCGATGACGGAATCGCTTTTTAGAACCCCAATAACGCTCAATTAACGCACGGTTAACGCGTTAGTAAATGCGTTAAAAGCGTTAAAAAATGAAATCAACGAGCACACCCTTGCAACGATTCATTGAAGGAAGAGCGCCATCAGGAGGAAGCGAGGGAAACCCCATGCCAGTGGAAAACAGTCGGTTCAAAGGGTTCTTTCGAAAGTCTGTTGAAGAACGTCGCCAAGCAATAGCAAGTGCAGCAAATCTGGATCCAAAACATGTTGAAGCCTTGGCCCACCATGGAGAGTTGGACGAAGATGCTGCAAACCGCATGATCGAGAACGTCATAGGAACAATGTCCCTCCCCGTGGGGGTAGCAACAAACTTTGTCATCGATGAAGCCCATTACATCATACCATTCTGCCTTGAAGAGTCAAGTGTGGTTGCTGCGGCATCAAATATGGCCAAACGGTGCCTTGCAAAGGGCGGCTTTCGAACCAATAACGACAAACCCGTCATGATTGGTCAACTCCAAGTTCTCGAAGTAGAAGACATGCAGCATGCTGAACAAGCCATTGCTGACGCAAAGGATAAGTTGATGTCATTTTGCAACGATATACCCTCAAGAATGATTGCACTGGGTGGAGGATGCAAGGACATAGAGACCAGGCGACTCCAAACACCTATGGGGACCATGCTCATTGTCCACTTACTGGTGGATTGCAGAGACGCCATGGGAGCGAATGCAGTAAATACGATGGCTGAGCGAGTTTCCCCCCAAATAGAGGCACTAACTGGAGGAAGAGTACACCTTCGAATCCTATCCAATCTAGCAGCTCATCGCTTAGCAAGAGTCGAGGCTACATTCACCCCTGAAGAATTATCAAACGATGGAACGCATGAAGATGGCTCTAACATCATAGATGGCATCCTCGAAGCACACGTCTTCGCAGAAGAAGACCCATTTAGAGCAGCGACCCATAACAAGGGAATCATGAACGCCATCAGCAGTGTTGCACTGGCTTGTGGGCAAGACTGGAGAGCGATTGAAGCCGGATGCCATGCATGGACATCACTGGAACACGGGCGATATACTTCAATGTCAAAATGGTCAAAAGATGATGAGGGGAATTTGGTTGGGACCATGGAACTCCCGATGGCAGTAGGCATCGTTGGAGGTGCTTCAAAAGTACACCCGGTGGCACAGGCTAATCTTTCAATACTCGGCGTTGAGAGTGCTCAAGAATTAGCAGGAATCATGGTATGTGCAGGACTTGCACAGAATCTAGGGGCTTTGCGTGCACTTTCGACAAATGGGATTCAGGCAGGGCATATGAAACTCCATTCAAAGAATATGGCAGTTAGTGCCGGAGCAATTGGAGAGGAGATTGAACTTCTCTCCCAACGAATCCAACAACATCAAGGTGTCCGCACCCAAACAATGGCAGAACAATGGCTCAACGAACTTCGCCAAGGATGAACTCACTCGCTTTCGGATACCGGCAGCGATGATTGTACCGTACCTTCTTCCTCAGAGGTTTCTTTGAGAATTTCTTTATTGTCCGCAAGTTCGTCGAGCAGGCCTGAAGATTGCACTTGCTCCCTAAACCAAGCCTTGACCTTCTTCCGATCGGTATGTGGGCATCCAAAGGCTTCGGAGAAACGACGTGTTGTGGAAAGCCTCCTGGTATTCCCGTCCTTTCTGCGGTCAACCATTCCTAATTGGGCCAATTCACGGACGTAATCGTATGCTTTCTGACCGAGCAGTTCTACAAGCCGTGCTTGAGGCATCGGCTGATGGTAAGCAATGAGGGCTGCAGCCTTGAGGAGCTTTGGAGGCATGTCGGTTTTCGTTTCCTTAGGGAGATGAGATGCTATGGAAGGTTTGACCTCAAGAGCCCACCTCACACCCACTTCAGCCAATTGGAGGGAACCCCCCCTTCTGCGTCGCAAGGTTGCTTGAAGAGAATATAAGCAATCCAACATCTCGTCTTCGTCATAACCGAGGACAGCCGAGAGTTCTGCAACAGACATTGATTTTCCCGAACTGAAAAGGGTTGCTTCAATAAGAGTTTCAATCGGCAATTCTGTCATGTAAGCACCTCCCTACTCAACCAACCAGTCGTGCTCGCCAAGGAATTCATCAGGAACCTCTGGTTGTTTCTGTTCGGTTTTTGCTTCCAACCGTGCTTGACGGCGAGCTGCTTTTTCTTCGGCAACCCTAGCCCGCTCAGCAATGGCATTCATCCGATTCTCTGAACCGGTTGATTCCTCTTCCAAACCTTCTGAATCTTGTTGCATCACATGCTCAATTTGGTCCAATACCTCATCAAAAGAAGTGATATCTGGCCACATGTCTTCAATCATAATCATGCTGAGTTCTTCCCCTTCTTGTGAGATGCTTGCAATTCTTCGATGGGTCAAAAACAAACCAGCGATAAAGGATGCAACAAATGCCTCGGAATCATCATCCCCAAGTTGCGCTCCAAATGTTCGTTGCAGAATCGGCTTGAGATGCTGAATGACGTCAACCAGAGGCACCACATGGGATTGGGCCTCAGCACATGCTTTTCGCAGAGCCGTCCAGCATCGCTCAATGTCGCCCTCAAGATCCTCATTGTGCATCCTGGCCCCAACATCCGCGAGATACTCTTCAAGTTCTCTTTGGTGCTCCAAGCGATTAACTTCGCGTATTTTTAGAGCCTCAGCGTCATCCGCTGCATCCTTGAAAGCAGAAAGTAATTCACCCAAAGTAACAGGTCGTCCTTCATCACGGCGAACACGCCCGTCAAATAACGAAGGCAACACATCGTCAGCATTCCCTTCAAGGACAGATTGTGTGAAGAAGTAAGCCTCATCATCATACTCAGCCTCCCATCCAAAGGAAAAATCGTCATCCCATACCTCCTCGGCATCCTGAGATTGTATCCGCTCAAACAATGTTGCAGATTGGTGGTGAAGTACTTCCCACGATAGGCGAATGAGACGTCCACAGGCTGGAAGGTCCAGGTCATCATCATCTTTGACTCGTTGAGTAAATACCTTGAGGAATGCCGATAAATCAACGTCCCATGCGTTGAATTCCTCTTCTCTAACCAAAGACATGACCAGGGCTACCGAACGGTCGAATGGGTCATGAAGGCTCTGATGTTCGGCTTCTTCAGTTTCAGCAATCGCCATTATGCGTTGACTGAACTGTTCTGCATCTTCTCTGTCTTCACCTGAAGCAAGCAACTGGTCAATGATATCCTGCTGGAGGAACCATCGGTCAAGAATTGCTTGTTGCTCTGCCATGACACCACCTCAAACTTCATCTTCAATTTGTGAGGACAAGTCCGCCAGTTCCTTGGCTTCATCTTCGTCCTCAGCAAGAATTTTGTGAGCGACTTCTGAACGCTCAGCGATATCTTCTGTCATTTCTGCCGCACGCTCAGCAAGGCCGCCCATTGTCGGCTCAACGGCAGGAACGGATGTTGCCAGCATGTGTGGAACCAAGCCTCCGAGACTCTGAGGAACTTCTGGCTCGGTCGGAACAAGAGGCATCCCCTCAACCGCTGCTTTCGCATTGAGAATTCTAGTTTCATTCTTCTTTGCTGCCTTTTGTGCTTCTTTCAACGCAGCATCACCCAAGGCCATGGCTCGTTCCCTATCAAAGTCCAAGATTCGACGGCTGCAGCCGTCTCCACCATGCGTAATTCCAATGTGATGGTCAGCAAGTTTCAACGAAACCTTTCGTAGTGTAACCATGATGAATTGGGCACGTTGACTTCGCTCCCTGCACATCTTTGCAATTCGTTCAGCGTTGTAAGCATCGAGGTTTTGATCCACTTCATCAAAGTAGTAAAACGGACTTGGGTCATAATCTTGGATTGCGAAAATCAAGGCAAGTGCTGCCATAGACTGCTCTCCACCAGAGAGTTGCTGACGGTTGACCTTAGAGGATTTACCACGAGGTTGGGCCCATAACTCCAATCCACCTTTGAAAGGCTCTTCTGGATTTTCAAGGAACAATTCTCCGCGGCCTCCATCGGACAATGCATGATAGGATTTCTGGAAATTCACGTTGACCTTCTCAAGAACATCAACGAGACGTTCCTTGCGTTGTGATTCAAGTTGTTCTGTCACATCAATCAATTCTTTACGATGCTTCTGGAGCATTGAAAATTCATCCTTCATCAAGTTCAAACGGTCTTGACACGCATCGTATTGTTCAATCGCCATCATATTGACGTTTCCAAAGCCTTCAAGTCGGCGTTGTAGGACACGAAGTTTACGTTCCAAGTCACCGACGTTGGCGAGGTCATGAGGAAGTTCATGAGGCGAGAGTCCTGCTTCAATCAATTCTTGCGCCATCAACTGAACTTCTTGTTCACGCTCGGCGATGGTACGAAGTAACTCTTCTGCCAGACGGCGGTGATTTTGGGCCTTAGTCAAGCGTTCTTCGTTTCTCACACGAAGTGTCGCTCGCTCATCTACCAACTCTTGGCGCTCTTGCTCAAGGCCGAGGTTTTCTTCAAGGAAGACGGCTTGTTCATCCTTCTTCTCCTTGAGAGTAATCAAGTCGCTTGCACGTTCTGCCGAGAGTGTATCAATCCGTTCACTCCGAGAAATTCGGTTGGACTCAAGACGGGTGATCCTTCCTTTTGACTCGGCAACACGGCGTTGCAGTAGATTCAGGCTCGCTGAACCACTCGCAAGGGAACCTTCTGCTCGCTCTTTCACACCTGTCGCTTCAACACGCTTGAGTTTTGCAGCGTTCATTCGCTCACGCAAATGCTCAGGACTTGCGGCCTCGAGTACTGATTGTGCAAGGCTTTCCTCATCCTCAGCAGTAGCGTATTGTCGCTGCGCTTCATCCAAAGACTTCAACGAACCTTGAGCTCTTGTCTGCAGTGTGGCGAGTTTCTCTTCCAGTCCATTGACGACACCCTTTCCTTTGGAATAAGTGGCTTGTAACTGCTTTCGCTCAGCCTTCAATTCACGAACTGATGTTGCATGGCTATCATCTACAAGGGCATTAATTTGCGCCCTGAGTTCTTGTTGCTTAATTCGGGCTTCGCGCAAGGCTGCGGAAACTGTTTCTGACATCAAGCGGTATTTGTCAACCTCTGCAGTACACTTCTCAACTTCAGTAGCTCCTTGAATCCGGCCACCAAAGGTGATGCTGAGTTTGCGACGGGAACCGCCAACCATTGCTCCACCAGCTTCCGTGAGGTTGCCACCAAGTGTAACCAAGCGAATTCCACCCATGTGGCGTCGTGCAGTTGCCATTGAATCAACGAGGAGTGTATTCCTTAGGACAAATCGGACCGCAATATCGATCCGAGGGTCGTAATCCAGCATTTCATGTGCAAAACCAATAACACCCTCTTTTCGAGCAACCATGACTGATTTTCCAGCGGCCCTTGAATTTGCTAGTTTATTGAGAGGCAGGAACGTCGCTCGTCCAGCACGGTTTTCTGAAAGCCAACGAATAGCACGGGCAGCATCTTCGTCGGTGTCAACAACAACCGATGCCATTCCGGCACCAATCGCTGTGGCCAACGCTGTTTCGTGAGAATTATCTTTTGGAGCACACAACTCAGCGATGGTGCCAATGATGCCGGTGAGGTCGCCACGGTCACGTGCAGCGATTACGGCGCTTGCGCCGCCGGCGAGACCCTTCGCACCAGATTTTTCTTCCATTTCGGACTTTGCTCTTGAAAGACGTCGGTCAGCATCTCTGAATTTATTTTCAATACGCCCCGAGTCTTCTGTCAATTGTTGCTCGGTACGTTGAGATTGAATCAAGGCCGCTGCTAATGCTTCCCGGTCATATTCGGGCGCTTCGTCCTCGAGTTCTTCCTTCCGAAGGTCGCACTCTCCAAGGGCGAGCCTCATCTCTTCTGCTTCATCTTGTGCGGTTGCAAGTTGCTCCCCGATAAGTTGTGCTTCAAGAGCAAGCCTGTCAACATCCGACTGAGCACTATCTAATGCCGCTTTCTTTGAGGCCGTGTTTTCGTTAGCCTTGGATAAGGCACGTGAGAGGTCAAGGTTCTTCTCCCCTGCCGATTCCAAAGCGATTTTAATGGCTTCTTCTTCTTTTTCAGCGTCATCAAGATCCCCTAAAGCGGAAGCTAAGTCATCGTTTGCAGTTTTGAGTTCTGTTTGAAAAGCAGAGAGTTCGTCTTTCGCCTCAGACCATTGAGCATTCATTTCAGCATGTTCAACTGCCTCTTCCCCGTCTTCGCGCTCTGCTTCTGAAATGCGGTCGTTGTTGAGTTCAATCCTGACTTGTAGGTCACGAATGGCACGCCCAAGTTCGGAAGTGTCTCCTCCCGTCAACGCATTGATTTCTTTTTGCAACTCAGCAATTCGGTCATCCAGTTGAAGCAAGGTCTTCTCGTTTTCTTTGTGCTCGTCCATGAGCGTTTGGCTCGCTGCAATGGATTGATCTCGCTGACCGGTGTGGAATTCCAATTCATTTTTCATACTCGCATAGCGCGATTGCAGCAACAACTCATTTGAACGCTGAATCTCTTCAGTCACTTCCTTTGCCTTTTCTGCAAGAGCCTTTTCTTTCTCCAAAGTTGCTAGGCGATCAAGTTGTTCTTTCTCCAAAAGCCCGATGCGTTCAATGTAACCCTCGACCTTTTCTTGTTGCTTGGTAGCCTTACGTATTTCGTCATCATACGAAGTAACACCTGCAACATTGTCGAGAACTTTGCGGCGTTCGTTAGCAGTCATTTTCGCAAGACTTGTAACGTCTCCTTGAAGGACAATGTTGTATCCGTCTGGCCGGGCATTTGCAGCCCCAAGCAATCGGTGGAATGCCTTCTGTGTGCTGTCTTCTCCGTTCAGCATATAGGAAGTAGAAACGTTGTTTGACGCCGTCAAGCGAACTTTTCGAGACATACGGATTTCTTCTTTGTCAAGTGGAAGGCGACGACGTCCGTTACCCATCACTGGATTTGCAAAAACGAGAGTAACGGCGCATTCTCTTGCCGGTTTGGAATTTTTACCACCATTGAAAATAAGATCGGTTGAGTTCTGAGCACGAATCACCCGATTCGATTTTGGACCTAGGACAAATTGAATTGCGTCCCCACAATTGGATTTCCCAGAACCGTTTGGCCCGGTGATCGCTGTGAATCCACGGTCAAGTGGGATGGTCACTTCGCCCTTGAACGATTTGAAATTGGAAACTTCAAGTGACTTTAGATACATCCCTATCCCTCTTGGTAAGAATTCAAATCCTTACCTTATTTCTCACACCCGTTGCTTACAGGTTTTAAAGAATACTAAGAAACACGGCTCAGTGATACGGTTTTCAGGAGTGGAAAAGAAACGCCGAGAAGGTGTCAAAAGACGCCCAATTCTTTGCATTTCTTACATCCCCCGCCCTGGCAATAAGGGCAGGTTGCCATGACGAGAAGGTTGCTTCTTCTTCGGGACATTGAGAGATTTTTATCGTTACTCAACAGGCGACTTCGCTCATGACGGTCGTGAGTTTTCTTGTCATGCTTGTCTTTATTGAGGAATGAGCCCCGGAATTTCCCAGCTTTTTCTCTTCGATTGTCAAGCTTTTCACGTGTCTGTGACACCGCTTCAGCCTCCCAGTACTTCGGTCCTCGCATCAACAGTGCACCTGCTACTGCAAACCCGATTTGTACCAACCAGGGTGAGATGTCAAACGGGAAGAAGTCTGCTAATCCTTCTGAATTAGCAGAACTAGGTATCCACCCAAGGCGGTCAAGTATTGCAAAACTGAATAGGGTGCATCCAGTGATGAAGCCTATTTTTCTAACGCGGCGAGCCCATGCTTTATTTTGTGGCAATTCCAAGCGTCCAGCAAGAATGATGATGATCCCTTCCAAAAGCATCAAAATATCTGCCCCAGACCACTGCCCTTGTTCTCCAAGACAGTAGGAAGTCCCCATCGCTTCAATTTCAGCCTCTATGGAATCAAAACTACAACTGGGGTCTGAAAGCATGAAGACGTCTAATTTGGCCTCATCCACGCCATTGACTACAAGTGGAGCAACGGCACCGAATTGGACATTTGCGATAACAAACATAACGATTGCTCCACCAACAATCGTTCCAAGCATACGGCGCATGAGTCTCCCCAACACATAGGAAGCAAGGCCACCTCATAGTGATATCGTGAGTAAAGAAACCATCTCGCCTCCATCATCATCAAGAAGGAGGAGGCTCAGCAACAAGCATCACGAGGGCATGTCATGGCTCATATCGTCATTGTTGGAAGCGGAATTGCAGGGTTATTTGCTGCGGCAAAACTCGCTGATGCAAACCATAATGTCACGGTTATAACCAAACAAAGGACGAAGGATTCCTCAACCAATTGGGCGCAGGGCGGGATCGCTGCAATCCTTGACAAAACCAATCATGACGGAATGGAAGCGCACGTCCAAGACACGCTTCGCTCAGGAGATGGATTGTGCAACGAAGAGGTTGTAAGATCCATCATCCTGGAAGCCGGAGAACGAATAAACGACCTCATCAACATAGGAGTTAATTTTGAACAACGAAACGATGGAAGTTTTTCCCTTGCAAAAGAAGGAGGACATTCAGAGAATAGAATCCTACACGCAAAAGACGCCACTGGAAAGGAAATTGAGCGAGCGCTCACCCAATATGCAGAACGGCATGCAAACATTACCCTCCTACCAAATACACTCGCTATCGACCTTATCCAACGCCAACATGGCGTAGATGAGGAGGGAATTGCAGGCGTATGGTGCTTGGACCAAATCAGCAATGAAGTCCTCACCGTAGAAGCCGATGCAATTATGCTCGCAACAGGAGGAGTCGGGCGCCTTTGGAAGGCCACAACGAACCCGAGCGTCGCCACAGGTGATGGTTTGGCGATGGCCTATAGAGCAGGTGCATGCGTGCAAGACCTTGCATTTATTCAATTCCACCCAACTGCTCTTTTTGCTAGATCCAACCGCCCGTTCCTGATGTCTGAGGCACTACGAGGTGAAGGTGCCGTCCTTCTCGACCATGATGGATATGAGCGGTGGATAGCAGCCTGTGAGAAGGCTAAGGAAGAGGCAATCAACCCACCAAAGCCGAACTCGTATTCGTTCACTCTCAACCATTCAAAAGATGGCTCAATGGCCACACGCGACATCGTAGCACGGGCAATTGACCAATGCCTAAAGACAACAGGGAAATCCCATGTATTCCTGGTCACATCTCACCTTGATTCAAAGGAACTAAAGCAGCACTTCCCAAACATACAACGCCGGCTGACCAAGGAGGGAATCGAACTCGGAATACATCCCATCCCTGTTGTGCCTGCTGCCCATTATATGGTTGGTGGAATAAAGGTAGACCATATTGGCCGTGCCTTTGTTCGGAACAGTCGAGAAATCATGCCTCACTTGTATGCTATTGGAGAAGTAGCCTGTACGGGAATGCATGGAGCAAACCGATTAGCATCGAACAGTCTTCTTGAAGCCGTAGTATACGCACATCGTGCATCTGAATTCCTCATCAAAAACCCACCACCCACGTATGAAGGAAGGCAGCCTCAATGGCGAGCAGAAGGTTTGGCTAGCCTTCGAGAACATGCCCCTATCATGCATGATCGAAACAGTCTATTGACAACAATGGACCAAGAAGTGGGAATCGTTCGTACCAATCAACGTTTAGAACGAGCAAGCCGTCGGCTTGAGTTATTTCATGATGAGATTGACATGCTTTGGAGAGAGTGCATCCCCTCTCGTGAACTCATAGAATTGCGGAATCTTTCGTTAATCGGAACGCTGGTTGTTGAAGACGCATTGTTGCAAACCTCAAACTCCGGGTTGCACTTCAATCTGGACCTCATAGAGGATGGCATGCCTCAATAAGAGATGCTAGAACTTCATTCAGAGGTACGCTCAAACCGTGTTGCTCCGCCCTGTTAGCAATTTCACGATTTAATGACGAGATCTCTGTGACTCTCCCCGCTTTGATGTCTTCTAACATGCTGCAAGAATTCCCGGCCGTTGCTTGAAGCACAGTACGCAACAAGTGTTCAAATTCCACTTCGTCCAAGAGTTTTATGCGTTCCATTTCTGCAACCTGCTTCGCTTCCCGATACAGTAGGAGGCATCCATCAAGCACGTTAGATTCTAACAATTCCCCATTTTTCAATCCTGCAAGAGCTGCAAGCGGATTAATGGTGATGTTTAACAGAACTTTCTCCCAAATCATTTGACTTGAATCAGAACAAAGCACGGGTTCAAGCCCGCTTGACTCAAACAATCGTACCAATTGAGTCATCGCTTCTACACCAGGTCCAAGGGGGATGCTGGCGAGATTTACTATTCCCTTCCCGACCCATGTTACTGCTCCACTCTCGCCCCGATATGCCCCATGCGTCGTCGTCGCAGCCACAGTACGTTGAGGTCCAACGCATCGACTGAGCGTCTCAACGTGGCCCAAGCCATTTGAAAGTGCAAGAACTAAGCCGTCTTCTTTCACAAAACGGGCTGCAATCGTTGCCAAGTGAGCAACTTCATGTGCCTTACATGCAAGAATAACAAGGTCTGATTCGAATTCAAAGAATTCAGAAATATCAAGTTCTTCTGCTGTGAAAAGAAACCTGTCAGCCGGTACGGTTGTGGTCAAATGACCCCGCACATCCAGTCCTTGTAACATTAGAGATGCCCCCCGCTCTCCGCGAACATGAAGATGGATTTCATGGGAGGTTTGTGCTAGGCTCGTCGCCATTAGAGTACCGATTGAACCGACACCCAATATGGAAATCCTCATGAGAATCCCTACTGGTAACTGGCGAGGTGAAGGACGACCGTTCCTGCTTCATGTGTAATCCACATCGTAGAGTAAGGTTCGGCAGGCGGAATTAACGTCAAGTTTGTTTCGCCTGGGCTGAGAGATTGTCCATCCCAATTGTGAGTCCAATCCTCACCAATTCCACCTTCACGGGCGATTCGGAATGGAACTGAGTCATTGCTAGGATTGTTGAACGTTAGATTGCCCATGTCATCATTCACCATCGTTCCATTCATAGCAAAAGCAAACGGTGTCGTCCAAAACCTTGTACTGGTATTCATCCAATCAACCAGCAGCTCAGGCCCTGCTTGAACATTAAATTGAAGACGAGGATAGGGGTTAAACGGGTCGCTATTGGAACAAATCGTTACATTCGTTCCTTCCGTCATCAGGAGGTTGAGGTTTTGACCGCTTTCCACATCGGGAAGCGAACCTGATTTGAATACGGAAGCATCCCAAATCCAAGGACCTTCAAGAGGTCGAGATGGCGTGCTGATGGTTGGATTAATCGGACAGAACTCTTCTCCTGTTTGGAGGACGCCTCCTTCAATGAGTAGTGCCCCCCAGCCTGGTTGATTATCAGCCACAGTCCCGATGGTCCAACCTTGTTCAGGGACAATGCCCTCCAAATGACGACGGTTTGTGGGCAGGAGCGGCTTGAACGTGTCGTTGTTCAAGGTTAATTCTGTCATCGCTGGAAGGAACACGAGTGGATCTAAGCCTCGTAAACAAACTGAAGAAGGAACTGAATCATGGCTTGCATTCATCCCCAATTCACCATCAAGTTGAACCAAGATTGTTTGAAGGGATTCAATCGATGATTCCATTACTGAAACATTCAGTTGTGATGAATCTAAAAGTCCGCCATAAAGGTCCACACAGCGTTTGACATGGTCGCCTGATGGGACATCATACCAATGGTCTGCTGGTACAACTTCAAGCCCGGGACGAATCACATGATGCTCTAGGAAATATGCATCATTAATTTCAACAACATAGGTGAGGTTAGAGACCAAAGGTTGCTCTTGTGAAGACCATGAATAATTGATCCAAAAGGTAGCGGCATATCCTGGAAGAAGTTCTGAACCACATCCTTCACCGTTGAGAGTCAGCGTATTTTGGTCATCACAAACCCATTCAACGTTCCAATCATGTCCTGTTTGTTCAAAGAACACATCAACAGCGTACGGCTTCTGGAGGGAAGAGGGATTCGTAATCTTGAGGGAGTTATTGGAGTACCAAATTCCGTTTTCTCCCAAAATCGCAGGATTTGGCTCTCCGATTTCAAACGTAAGGTCGTCGTCCCACGTATCGTTTCTCATCACGGGTTGCTGAGCAGGCAGAATGAGAAGGAAAGAAATGAGTAAAAGCGTTCCCATACGACGGTGATCTTGTTCGCTCAGCCCCTCATTCTCATCTAAGATGAATGGAATGCGTATGTCGTTACCGAGGAAAAAGAGGAGAGGTAAGAGAAGGCCAAGAACCAGGAACCAAATTGAGAAGCCCTCAAACACCCCAAAGAGGTAAGCAAACATGAGGACGGTGACCAATAATAGGCTTTGAGTTCCTGAGCTTCGTGCGTCTAACATCCCCATTCTTGCGATGAGGATTCTTCCACCTGGGAAGGTGGGTATTGGTAGAATAGAAATCCAAGCAAACAAGAGGAGCATTCCGCCAACATGGACCCAAGGATGCGCCCAAGCCATACGAACAAAGGCATCATCGTGAATGAATTGGTTTGCAAGAAGGCTGAGGAAACTCGGTGCAGAGGTTAACATCGGCATGGATGAAAGTTCAAGGTATTGCGGAGTTAAAGCAATACCTGCAAACAAGAGTATGATACCCGAGAGCATCAGTACAATTGGAACTGATAGAGCGGTATATCCGAGTGAGGCTCGATTTGGCCATGGCCTTGCATCCATGCGAGGCATTGTAGGAATAAGCAAAATTCCAAAAGGCCAAAACAGCCAATTTGAGGGAAATATCCCTAGAGCGTACAAAGCGATGGTCAGGTCCGGAACAGGCATGATATGGCCTGATCTGACCCCGAAATGACGTGCTACACGACGTTGAACAAAAGTTGCCACAATGAGAATGAACATGATGGGGAGGGCATAGCCAATAACAGAATCAACAAACGAAGATGAATGGAACCAACCTCCGTCAGGACGAACGGAATCCATCCAAACATCGCCAGCCAAACTTAGCGTGAGAAATGATAGAATCCAAAAGAGCAATACGCTGTTTATACGAGGGAATTGGCGTTCTGGCAGGGGGAATACAGTCACATTCCAGCCATCATCTGAGGTAAGTTTCCCCATCCAACCGAGTCGTTCAAGGTGAGAATTTGCGTCCACAAGACACTGATGAATTGAGACGTCTCCAGAAGCAGTAACCTTCCAGGAGGGCCATCGGCCCCCGGAGTGTTGGTGAATCACGAAATATGTGCTCAGTGCTGAAGCCAACAACTCATGTTGGTCCCATGATTTTTTGTGATGAGCCAACGGATTGGGAGTTTCAGACGACGATTCCGGTTCGCTCATCGTACCCCACCCAACACTCGGTAATGCCCATCCCCCATGAATCCCTCGTTAAGAGGACACGGGCAGACGGGTTCACTTGTTCTTGAATCGCTTCAATCGGAACGTCTCTTCACGTTCCATTTCTTCGAGGCGAAGTTGAATGAATACCTTGGCTTCTTCAAGTTCTGGAATGACCTTGAATTCGAGGGCGTTAACACGGCGCTTTGTTGCCTCAATCTCAGCAAGAAGTCGCTTCAGTGTGGCTTCCATTTCTGCGGCAGTAACAATCTTTTCAATCAATTCACTGAAAGAATCGCTTGCTTCATCTATGTAAGGTGAAGAACCAATGAAACCAATTCCACGTTCTGAGAAGGTGGACTTCAAGTTAGTTCCACTTACACTTGGAACAACAACACCCATGATGTTTCGGCGTTCAACCTCAACCTCTGGATGCGCTGAATTAGCGATTGCTGCAGCACGAACTGCCAGACCACCTTCAATTGCATTTGCGAGGTCAATCCTTGTCTTAGCAAGACGGTAAGCATTGGTCAAGTCTTTCTTGGCCTCAATCATAACGGAAAGGAGTTGTCGGAATTCGTGGAACAGTCCGTCCCGCTTCATTTTCAACAACTTGTAACCGTTTTTGGTCTGCTTGATTCGAGCCTTCAATTTGATGAGTTCGCTTCGGGTTGGTTTGATGTCCAGTGCCATAGCATTCCCCTCGTGTATCAGTTATCGTTAGTGTTCAAGCTCGGTTATCTGGATGGTACTTGTCAATCCACTTTTGGTCAAGACGGACGAGGTACTTTGTATCAATTGCAGACATAAGAGTCCAGCACAGGTCAAGTGTTTCCTCAATAGAACGGTCCTCATCACGGGTTTGGCGAAGGAACTTGTCTTCAAACACACCGGAGAAGTCGAGAAGTTGCTTGTCTCGCTCGTTGAGGGCGTCTTCACCGACAATGGCGACCAGACCACGAAGTTCACGGCCTTGTGCATATGCAGCGTACATTTGGTCGGAAACCGACTTGTGGTCCTCACGGGTGGTCTTCTCACCAATACACGAACCCATCAGTCGTGAGAGAGATGGTAGAACGTTGATCGGCGGATAGATACCTTGTTGGTGCAATTCACGTGAAATAACGATTTGTCCTTCGGTAATGTATCCGGAAAGGTCAGGAATCGGGTGGGTGATATCGTCACCAGGCATGGTAAGAATTGGGAATTGAGTGATTGAACCCTTCTTGTTCTTGATAATTCCTGCACGCTCGTAGAGCATGGCCAAATCGGTGTACATGTAACCTGGGTAACCACGGCGTCCGGGTACTTCTTCACGAGCAGCACCAATTTGACGAAGAGCGTCACAGTAGTTGGTCATGTCAGTGTAGATGACGAGTACGTGGTAATCTTTCTCGAAAGCGAGGTATTCTGCAGCAGTCAAGGCAAGACGAGGCGTAATGATACGCTCAACAGCCGGGTCGTCTGCAAGGTTAACGAACAACACAGCGTTTTCGAGTGCGCCAGTTCGCTCCAAGTCAGAGCGGAAGAAGTTGTATTCTTCAGCGGTGATCCCCATTGCACAGAAGACAACAATAAATTCTTCATCAGAGTCCTTTAGCTTTGCTTGACGAGCAATTTGTAGAGCGATGTCGTTGTGTGGCAGACCAGATGCCGAGAAAATTGGCAACTTCTGTCCACGGACAAGACTGGTACAAAGGTCAATTGCAGAGACACCTGTTTGAATGAAATCGTTTGGGCTCTGTCGGCTGTATGGATTGATAGCAGCACCAATGATGTCTGCCTTTTCGTCAGCGACAATTTCTGGGCCACCGTCACGAGGTCGTCCAGCTCCGTCCAAGATACGACCGACAAGGTCGGTACTCACGGGGAGTTTGAAGACATCGCCCATGAAGGTAACACCGGATTCACGGTCAATCTTTGCTGTTCCTTCAAACACTTGGACGATAACGAGGTCGTCAGAGGTGTCGAGAACTTGTCCGTTCTTGATGGTACCATTGGAAAGTCGTAGCGTGACGATTTCTCCAAAGGCAACAGGTTCAGTTTTGTTCAAAAAGACCAGAGGTCCTTTCACGTCAGTAATGGTTCGGTATTCTTTTCCAGTCATGATATTCCTCTCCTCAGTTTTCCTCCACCGTTTCGGCGATTTGGTCGGTCATTTTCTTGACCATGTCAGCGATGACGTCAATGTAACCTTTCTCGAAGCGACCTCGCATGAGGTCGGAGCGAGCGGGGACGTTCACAACATCGTTGAGAACTGCGCCACCGGCCATTGCAGACTTTGCTGCATCTTGGAACGACAGGATGGCTTTTGCCATCTGATACTGCAAGTGGATGTCACAGTATGCATCAACATCGTGGAATCCATTCTGTTGAAGGAAGTACTCACGAATCATTCGTGCGACTTCTAGAGTTAGTTGTTGGTCTGTTGGTAGAGCATCGGACCCGACCAATTGAACAATTTCTTGCAATTCGGATTCAATTTGAAGCAAACCGCTGATTTGTGTTCGGACTTCGGGGAAGTCCTGTGAGATGTTATCACGGAACCATTGGTCGAGACTCTGTGGGTACAGAGAGTACGAGTTGAGCCAGTTGATTGCGGGGAAGTGCCGTTGTCGGGCAAGACCTGCATCAAGACCCCAGAAAACCTTGACAATTCGCAGGGTTCCTTGGGAAACCGGTTCTGAAATATCTCCACCAGGCGGTGATACAGCACCGATAACGGTAACGGACCCGTCATCGCCGTTGAGTGTTTCAACACGGCCAGCTCGTTCGTAGAATTCTGCAATTCGGGACGAGAGGTAAGCAGGGTATCCTTCTTCACCAGGCATCTCTTCAAGACGAGAGGAAATCTCACGCATTGCTTCAGCCCATCGTGAGGTTGAGTCAGCCATCAAAGCGACGTCGTAGCCCATGTCACGGAAGTATTCCGCAATCGTGATTCCTGTGTAAACAGATGCTTCACGGGCAGCGACTGGCATGTTTGATGTGTTCGCAATCATGACCGTTCGCTCCATGAGGGGCTTGCCGGTGTTTGGATCAATCAAGTGAGGGAACTCGTCCAACACTTCAGTCATCTCGTTTCCACGCTCACCGCATCCAATGTACACAACGAGTTGTGCATCGGAGTACTTTGCGAGTGATTGTTGTGTGACCGTCTTTCCTGAACCGAATGGACCAGGAATTCCTGCAGCTCCACCTTTAGCAAGAGGGAACAGGAAATCCAGAATTCGCATACCTGTGATCAGCGGTGTTTCTGGAGCGTACTTCTGCTGGAAAGGACGGGGGGTTCGGACGGGCCACTTCTGCATCATTTGCATTTCAGTACCGTTATCGAGTACACAAATGGTCTGTGTAACGTTGAAATCTCCGGATTCAATCGATTTCACAACACCACTAACTGAAGGAGGTACCATGATTTTGTGAACGATTGTTTCGGTTTCTTGGACGTGGCCAATTACTTGTCCTGCGACCACTTCATCGCCAACAGCGACTTGAGGCTCAAATGTCCAAATCTTTTCGAGGTCAAATGCATCAGCATCAACACCACGGGTGATGAACACACCCATTTCTTCTTCCAATGTAGGAAGAGGGCGTTGAATTCCATCGTAGATTTGTGTTAACAAACCGGGTCCGAGAGAGACTGAGAGTGTTTCTTGTGTGTTCAACACCGGTTCTCCAGGACGGATACCCGATGTATCTTCGTAAACTTGAATCACGGCTTTTTCGCCGTGCAATTCGATGACTTCGCCCATTAGTCCTTCATGGCCGACACGTACAACGTCATACATTGCAGCGTTCATGCCAGTTGCGGTTACGACAGGCCCAGATATTCTGTAAATTACTCCTTCATTGTTCATTTTGTATTCCTCCAGATTTTGTTTGGAACTTCACTTCCAAAGATCGACTCCTATTGCCTTACGAATGGTATCACGCAAGGTGGTGTCTTCCTCCGTACCGATACCAAGAACGGTTGGGGAGACGGATGCCGAAAGTTGTTCACGCAGACGATCGGGCAGTGTTGGTAGCATGGTGGAGTCGACGACCATGAGTCCAACAGATTTGTTGTTGAGTAGGGAACGAAGGATGGAATGCAATGCTTCCTCTCCTTCAGGATTGTACAGGTCTGAGACACCTGCAAGCTGGAATCCTAAGGTGAATTCTGGTGAACCGACAACTGCAATCTCCATCATATCACCTCACAAAACGTGTGCTTCCAGCACTTCGGCGCTAAGGCCGGCCAGTCGTCCTCGGACGATTAGGCGTAAATCATTGACTTCTTGGACCTTCATAGCCACATAATGGATAATGGGGAGTGCGGATACTGGATGGAGGTAGCTCATCCGTTGCATCATTGCATATTCTCTTGCTTTCATCCATGTGATGACAGGGTCAAGGCTTCGAGTAGATTCTGATTCCTCAAGAACGACTTCAAAGGCAGACATATCAAAGCGGTCTCCTGCGCGTAGCAGGTCCAACATCGCATTCCTCCCACCGCTAGCGATGGTTGAGAATGAACGCTTTGGAAGCAGACGTCCGCCAGGAATCAACAACGAAACCAATTGGTCACTAGGAATTCCAACAGCGCTTGCTTCAAGGATGTTGACGATGTTTCGGTGATCAATTTCACTGGCAAACAAACGACTCAGGAATCGAGCAGGTGCACCTTTAGCCATTCGCATGGCTTTGATGGCTGTCTCGAAATAGTGGCGGTCAAGTGCATCCTCATACTCAGACAAGGACCCGTCTTCAGGGACACGGGCTAAGGCAGAGCCGAATGATTTACGACGCATCAATAGAGCCGCTGATTTCAAATCATCAGAACTTTCGACAACCTTGAGCCATGGCGTGTTGATATCGTTGACTTCAGGGAGAATGCTGTTTCCAACTTCCTCAATGGAGATTTCGTTGTGAACTGCCCTCAAGACTGCTTTGGCGTTTTGATACTCAAAGCGCAGCGTATAGATTTCAATCAATGGTCGGATCGCTCTGTTGCTCATGTCAACAATTTCTTGGAGTTCAACTTCCAAGTTGTGCGTTAGAGCGGCCTCAACCAAATCTCCACCGGTTAATTTTCCAGCGTAGAGGTCAATTTCCGTTCGATATCCGAGGTCACCGACCGCAACAGTCAGTTGGTCCACGGATTGATTGATCAATTGACGAAGACGGGCTCGGTCGGCCAACTTTTGCCGACGCGACTTGGCACGTGCGGCAATGTAAGGGGTGTTTCCGAGCATCATATCTTCACCTTCATCAATTAAACAGAGTCTTGTTCACTGCAGAGAGTTGGTCTGACCAAGCCTGCTGAAGTAGTACGTCAAAGCGCATGTCAAAGGACACGGAGCCATCTTCGGCCTCAAGGATGAATCCTCCGAGTCCGTCTACGCTTTCGCCGACCTTTCGGTCGCCGGCAGCTTTGGTGATGGCGGCACGGTCAAGTTCAACTGGGCGAATGACGAATTTGCCTTTCGCAAGTTTCTTTGAGTTGGCCAATAATGACTTCAACACTGCGTCTCGTCCCTTCATCCCAGCGTTTGAGATGTGTTCTCGAGCAGCGTCAAGGGTTGTGTCAAGGGCTTTTCGTCGTGCGATCAGAATATCCTTCTGATTTGACTGACGTGCGCTTGCAACCAATTCACTTTCGATTTGGCCTGCTTCTTTTTCAGCACGTTGCTTGGCTTGTTCGCGAATCTCGTTCGACCGTGTTTCGGCCTCGGCAAGGATTGCCTTGGCTTCAGATTTGGCGTCCTTAATCAGCGCTTTAGCCTCGCTTTCTGCAGATGCAGCGATGTCTTTTGCTAGTGTATCTAATGTCATTATATCGTCTCCGTATGAATGTTCCAGTTGGGACAAGCCCAATGGAACCGCTTCAGTTTCCGCCGAGGAACAGTGGAAGTGCTCCGAGAATCACGATGGATTCTGGAAGAGCGGTAAAGATCAGTGCAACACCGAACTTGCTTCCGTCTTCTGCAAGCATACCGACAGCAGCGCTGCCGATAGCGGCTTGGGAAAATCCAGCGCCAATAGCAGCAAGGCCAAGGGCTAGACCAACACCGACGTCGCCGGTCATTCCATCAGTTGCACTCGAATCATCGGTAACCAGGGGGTCTTCTGCAGCAACACCTTGGGCGACCAAGGCGAGGGTTAGCAGGACGATCAGTGTGCGTAGGCTCGTTTTTAGGGTATTCTTGTTCATGTTTCTACCTCCTATTTTATGTCCAGGGGACTATGATTGCCCCTCCGTATGGAGGGTGCGGCCACCAAGCGGGGTAAATACCCGGCCCGAGCCATCGTAAAATTTGCCCATCCACTCTACGAAGTGGAGACGGGCTGCGTGAATACTTGGTGAAAGAAGGCCAAGTGCAAGAGCAAAGGCCTGAATGAAAAGGAAGAGAACGGCGCCGAGTACGATTTCTATCACACCTGCGCCAGATGCCGTCATCATCTCCCATCCCATAGTGATGGAGACTTCAGCGATTTTAACACCAGCAACACCCACGCCCATTACACGGAGGTAAGACAAGGTGTTAGCGAGGAGACCGAAGGTTTCGATGGGCCCCATGATGAGTCCGCCAGCCCAACCAAACTTCTCAAAGATAGCGAGGCCAATAATGAGGCATACGACTCCTACAAGAACTGCGAAACCAGGCGTGGTTGCGGCGAAGACTTCGTGTTCGCCAGTTAGGAATCCATAGATGTGGAAGAATCCGCCAGTCAGGATGATCATCCAGCTTCCCTTTTCGAAGAAGGCGGGGACGATTCCATGTGCTCGGGCGACATTCACAAACCCGATGATGAAACCAAGCATGATGTGGACGACTCCAAGGTAAACAGAAAGAAGAACATAATCCTGGAGAGCCCCGGTTGCACGGTGGAATGGAATGTGCGTGTTAGCCATATTGAGTGTGTTAGCAACGAATGCAGGGAATTCTATATTTTCGTAAGTCCAAGCGTAGAACCCGTCCAAAGGCGACCATGCCTCGTCCCACACAAAGCCGAATCCTTCCGCAAAGAGAAGACCCCAGATGATACACCAAACACCCATCCACTTTAGAATGGTAATTCCGTTCTTTGCAACTGGGTCGGCTGCGAAGGATTTGGTCCCGAGCCACATTCCGAGCAAGAGGATGATGAGTCCATATCCAAAGTCACCGAGGATAAGTCCGTAGATCATAGGGAAGGTGATCATCATCAGCATTGTTGGGTCAAAGGTACCGTAGGTTGGGCGCCCGACAAGGTCTACCATCAATTCAAACGGCTTAGAAACCACTCCGTTCTCAAGAGCAACGGGTGGAGTAGGCTCGTGATGGTCGTCACCGTGACCGTGGTGGTCGTCTACGAATGCTTCAACTTCAACGTGAGATGCAATGCCTTTGAGAGCTGCTTTGATTTCACCCTCTTTGTTTGTAGGAACCCATGCATCAAGAGCAAAAGCTTGGTTGGTGACTGCGAGTTGCGTTGGTGCAGTGAAAATCTCATCTTCACGGGCGAGGTGCTCGTGAACAGCAAGTAGATTGCGCCCGTTTACTTCAACCCACTTCTGGGCGTCAGATTCTGCAGTCTCAAGTGCATGTTCGGCCTTCTTTAGATCATCCTTGAGTCGAGCCATTGCCTTGCCGGGGGAGCCCTCAATGGTGGGGATTTGTACTGCTTTGCCGCCAAGTTCGCCGAGAGCCATTTGCACCTCAGCAGAATCGCTGGGAAGGCAGGCTACAGCGACAATTCGTGCTGCAGACATGAGTTCAACCTTGGAGAGAAGATCGCCAAACACCGAGCGTGCTTTGGAAGCCTTCGGGGTTTCGGACACGTAGACTTCAACATGGCTGGAACCTTTGAGCAAATCAAGTTCCATGTTCAGGGGCTGAAGCCGTCCGAGCAAGTGCAACTGTTCCTTAAGGTGGCTAATTTCTGCCTCTGAATCTCGTTGCACATCCAAAGTGCTGAGGCCTTCTTGGAGTACCTCGGGGAAAGAACCACTGAGCATCTTTTCAACCTGCTTGGTTGAGACGGGCCCCTCTCCGTTAACTGGATTGAATGCAGACATTGCAGCACGGACCTTGGAAAGAGTAGCGCTAACTGCATTGGCGTCATCAGTGGAGATGGCTGAGCCAACGTTGATTCCATCTTCAAAGTTTGAATAGGTTTCAACATGCACACAGCCTGCTTTCATGCAGCTGCGTAGAACTTCTTCCATACGGTCAACAGGAGCAGCCACGGCAAGGCGGGACATAGCAACTGTGTCAAACATGAAATCACCTCATTCAGACATTAATGCATCGACAACCATTTGGACGGCTTTGTCCTGGTTCTTTGCTGAGTTTGTGTCAATAGCGGCAATATCTTTGCCTCCATCGGACTTGACCGAATCGGCCTCACCTTGACCCTTTGAACGGGCCGCATCAAGAATGGTTTGAGTCATAGCAACAGATTCTTCTGCAGCACCTTGAATCATGTCGGAGGATTTCTTCCTCGCATCTGAAAGAACCTTTGAGGCCTCTTCTTGTGCCTCAAGCAAACGCTTTTCGGCACCTTGTTCGGCTTTTTTGATACTGCGCAAGACGTCACCCATAGCCATAACAAACACCTATTGAATGCGCTCAACGAAAGGGGGTTTATCAGTCTAACGGGGCGAGTTCCACGCCTGCGCTTTGTGGCTTACGGCCTTTGAAACGACTTGACATGCCGAACGGATAGAGGAGTCGCCCCTTAACATCTTCAAAACCTACTGAACGCATCATGTTCCTGTAATACCCATTTGTGCCATAATGAGTATAACTTTTCGCAAGACCTTTCCACGGATGATTTTTCTCCCTTGTGATGATCCGTGCCATGATTTGAACCACTGAATTCATCCACAGCACGCCGAAAAAACCGTGGAGTTTGTTCGCCTTACCAGCGTCACAAATCACCAACTGACCTCCTGGTTTCAAGACCCTGTAAATTTCAGAGAGGCCTTTTGCCTTGTCTCTAAAATCACGGAAGGAGAATAGACAGAACACCATGTCGTAGGTATTGTCTGGAAGTGGAATTGCTTCTGCGATGGCTTCTACATACACAGCAGGCTCCTCGCCTCGTTCCTTTCGAGCACCATCAACTCGCCTTTTGGCCGTGGCAAGCATTTCTGGAGATGGATCGAGACAAGTTACGTCCAATCCAACCAAGTCTTCTGCAAATGAACCGGGACCGCAGCCTACTTCCAAGACCTTCATGCCAGGAGATGCATGGTTACGCACATTCTTTCGCCACCGTTTATCTTGGCCAAAAGTCATCCATTTGTTGACTCGGTCATAATTAGGAATCGTGGCTTCGAGTTGGCCCTCAAGGGTCTCCCAAGCGTCCTTATCGATACCAGAGGGGTCGAATCCGCCCGTTGCTGCACGCTTGCCCATGGTGTTGCCGAGCCCCCGACTGTTTTGGACATGTCGTTTTGCCCAAGCCCCCAATTCACCCTCAAGCGATACGCTCGACGGTCTCTGGAGTAATGCCTTCTTCGGGCGTTACACGGAATACCAGAATCTTGAGATTCTCAGGAGCATTTCGGAATTTGGAAACGACCATTGAATTTTCAAAATCCGTACCAATTGTTCGCACTCTAAAGGAGAGAACCATGTCAGCGATTGAAGACAATTCTTGCTTAATGGTAGGGTCCAAACCATCGGTTGAAACCGAAATCAAAAGCAGGCCACGAACCAGTTGTGCATGGGCTTGAAGCATTCGGACCATGGACAAAACACGGGCTGGGTCATCTCGCTGGAGGAAGAAATCCAAGTTGTCAACAACAGCTCTAAAATATGGACCAAGGCCCATGATTTCATTCGTCACTTCTGTAAGATAGTCCTGATTGTTATCTTCCACAAACCGAGTTTGAGCAAGACGCTGAATGTCATCTAACTGGAATCCTTCAAGACGGTATCTACTGGCAAGGAGTTCTCGCTCCAGTACGTTAGCGTTGTACTCTTCTCCGATTGTGCGCACATTGATGTCCAAGGGCCAACCGTATTTCTTGAAGATGCGAACGATTTCTTGTTGCCCTTCATCGGTTGCGACATACAGCGTATTGTCTGATTCTTCAGCTGGCGAAGTGAATTGTTTTGCAAAAAGTTCGCTTCCAGAACCTGTTTCAGTAAAGGCAATCATTGTGAATCCTCGGGGAACGCCCCCTCGCATTTCATTATCGAACTTAGGAACTCCAAAGGAGCCTACGTTTCCAAAAAATTCTTCATCTTCTGCGTCAAATGTCATCTTTTTTGCCATGATTCACACCTCAAAGGATGACGACCTGCCCACGGTCGACAATATCGGTACAGTATGTGTCTAAGTTAGACAGAACGAGCGGAGGGGTTTGATCGGGCACGTTGAGAATGACCGTAAGCACCTCTCGTTGTCGGAAGGTGTTGATGAAGGTGTGTAGGTATTCTGCAAGCATTCGGTCGTCGTTGTATATTGCAAGTGCATTGACGCTGTCAAGGAACACGAAATTACGCTGAGAATCCATAGTCCGCAGGACATAAAGAGTGCGGAGTAGAATACTCTCGAGCATAATTGGGCTGTCCACGAAGTGAACGTTCGAGTAAGTGACATCCGTACCGCCAAGAATTCCAGACGAAACCAAATCAATGAATTGAATGTGTGACACGTCAACCCCAATGGCTTCGAAAGCCTGAATGATTTCAACGGCACCACGGCTTGCTGAAATGTAAACGCCTCCCATCTCAAACATTTGCATGAGCGGAATCATCGTACTTGCCGTGACCATGAAGGAATTTGCAGTTCCAACACGTACTTGGACGGCGCTGTTAAGTGCTACTTGGGTCAATTGCTCTGCGATTCTTTGGTCCAGTTCAAACATACTTATTGCCCCCATCTGCTGGTTTTATCGGCTGACGCGCCCCATTTGAGCATTGGAGTAAGCATGACTCCAAGCGGTGTTAGTTCAATGGCATGTTTAGCACGACTGTGAGAGGTACCTCTCATTTTCACGACTTGAAGGAACCTCAACAGGTGACCCATTCGTTCCGAATCGCCCATCACAATAATTCCATCTGCTATCGCTTCTTCAACACCGAATGAAGACCAGTGGGCGTTTTCAGTAGCAGAAGTGATTTCAGAGATAAGAATGGTTGTGCAGCCCAAAGTTGCGAGTTTCTTACCAAGGGTAAACAAGAAATCACGGATGAGTTGTTCGGATTTAATCTTGTAACAAAGGGTCGTCACTGAGTCAATAACCAAACGGGTCACCCCGATGGTGTTGACAATATCTACAATCGCTTTGATCAGTGCGTGTACGTCATCTAATTCAAACGAGGCTTTGTCAAGACCAAGCCAAGAATACAAAACGTCCATGTCAAAAACGTTGATGAGGCCGGAATCCACCATATTCATGTCAAAAAAGGCATATTGCCTAATGTTCTCCAAAAGTTTCACGGAAGGTTCGGTTGCAGTAAAGTGGGCACAAGCCTCACCTGCAAGAGCACCGCGAACGAGGAACTCCATTCCGAGAGTTGTTTTTCCCGAACCGCAGGTCCCAGCGGCAAGAACCGTAGAACCGTAGGGAATGCCCCCCCGGAGAATCTCATCCAATCCATGGATACCGGTTACGCACCGGTCTCGGGTGTAAACGGTTGTAGGTTGCATGGGAACGAACCGTTGGTGCAGACGGTGGTTGATGAAGTGTGCGCAATAATGCACTTCAAAGTTGACGACATTTCCGGACGTATTACTCTTCGCCAGGAGTTGGAGTATCTGCAATACTCCAAGCACTCGAGGCGGTCATACTGGTTCCGTCCCATTGAAGCGATTGACCGGTAACGAGGAACAGCCCAGTGTCGCCCCCCCATTCAACCCTAGTAATCTCCACGGCCCTTGTTTCATCAAGTTGAGTGTAACGCAATGAGAGAACACCCCGGCCATCGGCCAGAGCATCAATCTGCCCAACGCCCAAAAAGGCATATTGTCCCAAATCAATCACTTGTGAGGCGTTACCGATGGATTGACTGTTCGGATCGCCTGTGAACAAAGCCAATGATTTCCCTGAGAGAACTCCGGACTGAAGGAGAATGTTTGTTGATGTGGAGCCAGATGTATGGTTGAGTGACCAACCTCGTAAGCCGATTGCGAAATCGTTTGGGTTTGAGATTTCAATCCACTCGGGTCCGTTTGAGGATGGCCGAGCTACGACTTCATTGAGGTGCAACGGATTGTTCTTACGCCCACCATCATGAACCTCAAGTACGATTTGGATCAGTTCGCCGCCTTGTTGAAAACTCCGGTAGGCTGTTGAGGAGGAGGAAGCCGTGCCCCGTTGAGTCCCGCCGTTAAAGAGAACTGTTCCTTCTCTCGTAGCATTTTCACTCTCTGTGACCTTGATTGAAAGGTAGAGGCTCATCTCTTCGCCCAATCCGATTCCCGCAGCCATCCCATCTTCGGTGATTTCGTGAAGTGCAAGTATTTTGGACGCATCTAAACGATGATCAGTGAGCAATCCAGGTTGGACTCGACCCTGGGAGAGTGTTGAGGCGTCTTCTAGATGCCACTCGGAAGTGGAATTCGCATAATCAAGGACACCGTCTTGTGCTGGAACAAACCAACCTTCTCCTGAGGTAAGGCGGTCTAGCCCCATGGCCGCAGCCCTGTCAAGCCGGTCTGTAGCAGGGTCGTTGGAGCCCATTTGCAGTTGAGCCAGAGAAAGGAAGGCTGTTAGAATCATCAGAAAAAGGGTGAATGCTGATAGAAATTCGATAACAGCAGTAAGGCCACGCTCGTCTCGGACGAGGTTTGCCTTACCTGTAGGTCGCATGATAGACGCCTCGGAGGGCGCAATTCAATAGGTTGCCGCACTTAGAGTACAGTTGGGGATTTAATTCGCCTGTTCCAAAGTAAGCCGGACAATCCAAAGCGAGCAAAAGATGCACGATTTTGTAAGAATTAAGCGATGAGTCTTTGAAGCCCCAATGCGAGGAACATATGATGACAGAGCGTAAGCAATGTGTGAGACCTAACTCAAAAGCAGGCATTAGCCTTGTTTTTCTGCTCCTCTTCTCCACCCTCGGCACGTTGGCTGTGGCGCCTTCTGTATCAGCCAATACCAACCAATCGCTCGGCATTCTTAGTGCAATTGAACCTGACGAAACCAAATGGTATTCATCGTTTGAAAGCATTGATTTTACCATTGAGATTTACAATTATGCAGGTGCCGCAGCAGGCCTTAATCGCGGAATGTCGTGGTATGTATGCGAAGGAGATGTATCATCATCAGTATGCAAATCGGGCTATGATGAAAAGGGAATCATCAATATCGGAAATGTAAATCCATCTTCAAGTGACAATTTCACATCCTTCCAAAAGTGGACCCCTGGCAGTAATTCCGAGGGGTTGTTTACCGTGTTATTTGCATTTGATAATCCCGATTCAAACCCTACTGATGATGAACTTCGATATGTCATCAACGTAACCGTACATTATGCAGACATCATTGTGAACGAAGACCACAACCCACTAGAGAACCTAAACGGACTTGCAGTATACCAAGGCGATGAAGTGATCAACACCGACACAGATTACATCCTCAACGCTCGGGGTCAAGCAACGATTTGTGGAACATGCAACCTTGATGCCTCATTTGGATGGCAATTATGGTCTTCAGACGAGACAATTTTGCTCAAGGAGGCTTACAGGAATGTTACAACCCTATTCGCCTGGGGTGGATTCACCCCCTTTGATGAAACCCTACCTGCAATGAGTTACTCCCAAGAAGGCGAATTCGTCCTCAAGTGGGGTGTTTTCGAAAGCGTTGGAACGCCATATGCGGACATGAACACACAAGATAACATCGCTCAGATCACACTGATTGTTGACGACAGCATTGACCTCCAAGTCAGTGACCTTTATCCAAGTCATGACAACCAAGGGACATCATTCTACTATGGTACTGACCGAGTTCACTCAGTCATTACCAATCAAGGGAACATGACGGTTTCCAATGTCATCGCCGAGTTTGAAGTTTATAGCCCCCAATTTGAGTTAGAAGTTGAACTCGAATGTGCGATTGATGAACTGTTGCCTGGCGAATCCACAACGTGCATGTTCAACATGACCACTACGGGACCTAACCGCCTTTTACGCGTCCGCCTCCCCAACATCTTCCAGAACGGAGAGGATGTGCGCACCTCCGACAATGTACTCACCGTTACTACAAACGTCGAAGCGGGTAAAATTAACCCAACTGTTCAACAAAACGTTCAGAATGGAATTTATCGTACCTCAGACAATATTGAATTGGTAGCAAGGTTCAGTGAAATTGCGTCTCAGCCCCTTAACTTCACATGGCGCCAAGGTTTCTATCTCTGGGGTGAAGGACAGGTTTTGAATAAAACAGGAGCTGACTTCGGACTTGGGCACCACAACATATCTCTGGAAGTACGAGACCCCTTTGGAACGGTCGAATACACCCATGTTGAATTTGACGTACTCAATGCGATTAGCATTGAGGCCGAACCCTACTTCAGCGGCGAGGCAGTCACTGAACTTGCAGCATATGCAAATCACGAGATATCACTCCCATACCTCGGTACAAATTACGCCATTGGAGGAGGGAAATCACCCCTCATGCTCGTGGGAGTAGAAATCCTGGCGGAAGATGAAGAAAACGACCCAGGCCTACGTGGTATTGAACTTACCATGAACCTAAGTGAACTTCTCCCAGACAGCGTTGAACTTTCAACGGTTGACCTAAGAATTCTCCCTAGCATGGATTCAAGTCAGTGGAATTACATTGAAGTGCCCAACTTTTACGAAATCGATGACGATTACAATGTGAACATTGAGTTAGCATCGAGTGGGACTCTCTTGCTTATCGGAACCCTCCCCCCTACCAATGCAACTGTGGAAGAACTCAACTGGACTGCATTGGATGCGGGCCAAATACAATTGGATTGGACTCCGATGGGTGATGTTACCAACCCCTATGTTGGAGGATGGAACATCTACAAGTTCCAAGGTGTTCAAGGCTCAGTTTACTTCCCAGACCCGAACAATGGAGTTAACGATGGACTATGGGATGAATTAACTCTTGAGTCACTGGCTGTTGAACTTACTATCGATGCAACGCAATGGACAGACCCCGAGCCACTAGAGACTGGAATATGCGCCTCCTACGCCGTGATACCTGTTGACCGTGAGGGCAACCCCAATTATCAGATGGTCAATGTCACTCGTGTAGATGGAGTGGCTGGCCTTCTTTGCGGAGATGCAATCCCACCCACAACCGACATCATTCAGTTTGACCATTCGTGGGCATTTACCAATGATACCGATTGTTTTGATAGGAGATCAGATTGGTCTATTTGTTACGTGGTAAATCTCACATGGACTTGGCCTGACCACGAGGCTCAAGGTGAATTGATGTGGAACCTCTACCGCGTTGAAAACAAGCCGACTAATGTGAATCTGAAGTACATTGACCCAATAGCAGCAAACCTAAAGGGAGTCCCTGGCGAACAAGGCAGTTTCAACCAAAGCGGGATTGAGACTGATGGAATTAGAGCCTATCGAACGTACTACTACATCCTCGCCCCCGTAGATTCTGTTGGTAACGAGCAACAGGTCGCATCATACCCTTCACCTAGCATTGAACGAGTGAACATTGAGGATGATTGGTGGGCATATAACGAACACCTCATACCTGAACCTGAACCTGAGCCAGAGCCCCCTCTTGGAATCCCATGGCTGAAAACTCTCAATGAATACATGCTAGAAGAGGAATTTCAATATGCAGGAGGGGCCTTACTAGCCACCCTTCTTCTTAATTTCATCCTCTTGCCTTTGATTATTAAAAAGCGAAAGCGACTCAAGCGTGTCGTATCTGCTCGAAAGCGCAACAGCAGTTCCAAGCGCTATGAAGATGAATTCGACGAATTCTTCGAATGATGGACATCACGTAATGGCGCGGCAGGGGAGATTCGAACTCCCGAGGTGAGACACCACTGGATTAGCAATCCAGCGCAATGGCCAGGCTATGCGACTGCCGCTCGCTGTCCCTGCGACCTGCGGTTCTCACATGAACATGACGGTTGAGGCGACTGCCAATTTATTGGACAAGGTTTTGTCACAAAGGCCCGAGGAAACCCAACCACGTGGGTGGAATGAAGCAAATTAAGACCAAACTCAAGAACATCCACCCGAGATAAAACAAACTGCGGAAGAAGGACTTTGCAGCTTTCGGCATCCGTCCGTTTTCGTCAAAGGGCTCAGTAGGGTCAATGTCCCAAACCGATTTGCCATACCACAGGGTAAGGCCTACAGAAACAAATGCCCACAACAACGGCAGACCAGACTCGGGCCAGAAGAGAGGTACCGCTCCCATAGCCAACAACAAGAAGCAGTAGATTTTTGATTGAGTCAAGGTATATTCTGCCCCTTTCACTTCGTTCATCATCGGGATATTGACCTTTCCATATTCACCTGATCGGTACAACGCCAACGCCCAAAAATGAGGTGGCGTCCAGAGGAAGATGAGGAAAAACAACATCCACGGGATCGGCGAACCCAAGTCGAGGGGATTGAGACTCGAGATGGAGTCCCCGGCTGCTGCCGCCCAACCAATGAGTGGAGGAGTTGCTCCTGCAATGCCTCCAATCACAATATTTTGTGGAGTTCTTCGTTTGAGCCAAATGGAATAGATGAAGACATAAAAGACGACGGAAAAAAACGACCAAAATGCGGCTTTCCAACTCAGTATGAAAAACACACTTGAGCCCAGTATTGCAATGACGGTACCAAACACGAGAGCGAAGCGTGGAGTTGTATGGCCCTGAGGAATCGGTCGGTTTTGGGTTCGTCGCATGTGAGGGTCAATATCCGCATCATACCACATGTTGATCGAGTTTGAACCACCTGCCGATAATGTCCCTCCAACCACGGTGACAAGGCAAGCTATGACAGTATCCGCCCATGTTCGCTCCAACTGAATTAAATCATAACGTGCAAGAGAGTCATGAACCAATATTGCACAAATTGCAGTCACCTGTAAGAGTACAATAACTCGTAGTTTCATGAGTTGAATCATTACCTTGAGCATGCCGGGATGAGGGTTGATTTCATCTCCGACAACCTCTCCAGTCGTCATTCCTGTTCAACTCCAAGTTCTTTGTCATAAACCGTTGATTGGGCAAAGCGGAATGCAAACGAAGCCAACATTGCTGAAAGGAAGGCTGCAACACCAACGACCAAGTGGAGTAAAGAAAGCCACTCGGGGAAATCTCCTATCTTTGCAAATACGATGTATGAACCGCCAACCATGACGTTGAGCATCCAAATGCCGGCAGTGATTTCACCAAAGCGTGTCAAGTCATTGGCTCCAGCAAGTCCTTGTCCGGAAACACGTAGGTTTGAGACACCCAATACGAGAATCAGCCCAACCACTACGGCTCCAGTGCGGTGAATCATTTGGATGAAGATACCAGGCTCATCCAAAGAAGGAAGGAAGGAACCTTGACATTTTGGCCAGCCGTTGGGGAAACCAACCGAGCAACTTTGGTTGTAATTTCCTCCAGCCGAAGAAGAAACCCAAGCCCCGAGTACGAGAAGTACTCCAACTGCGCCTGCCATCGTATTCATTCTCCGAAGGTGCTTTTCAGTGTATGAGGCAGGTGACTTCAAGAAATTCCAAGAGGCCCCTTCTGCGATCCTCATCGCCATGTACTGCCAAAGTAATCCTGCAGCGAAAATGCTCGCTAGTGAGAGATGGAGCGCAACGGTCCAGTCTGCATTATCAAAACGAACGGTGATGTAGCCCGCAGTAGCCTGAACCAGTAATAATATCAGTGAAAACCACGACATTTTGTGGACCACTTCGCCGTATTGTGCCACTCGCTTCTTTGCGAGGAACACATTGAGAATAATCGGAATTGCAATAATTCCAACAAGTAAACGATGGAACCACTCCACGAAAATCTGGAAGGTTGTGTAGCGGTGGTCTTCCCCGCGAGAGTCAATTTGGTCGGGATTTGCATCCCAATAGGCTGATTGTTCTGCTTCGGAGATGTCAAAATGCCATGAACCAAAGCATGTTGGCCATTCGGGACAAGACTCGCCCGCATCGTTGATGCGTATGCTTCCGCCTACCACGATAATGAGGAGCGCCATGATGAACAACATCAACGGCAGGGTGGACGGGCGACGCCACCAAGGCAGTTCCATGATTGGGCGTGGTAGCAGACCCCTTTTGAACAAATGCCTCCACCCCCATGCATGCGTTGGCGGTTTTCAGTCCCATTTCTGCTTGCGACCTTGATGATTTTTCCAGTGATACCAACCCAAGGGCTACAAGATGAAAACTTGGTTGACGAACCCGGTTCTCTTCTTGACGTGAGGGTATTCTCCGCAGACTGCTTGACGGATGTAGTGTGCGAACTTCACCAACCTGAGCATTTGCTAGAATACTTCAGTGCAGACTGGTGCGAACCGTGCGAGCAAGTCTCCCAGCAGGTTAACGCCCTCAACCGAACAGATACTTTTGTCATTCAACATCACTCATCAAATCAAGATTTGACCTTCTTATCTGAATCCAAACTGAGGTTTGACCAAGAATTCCGTCTGCTGTTCTACCCCTCTCTCGTTGTGGATGGGGAACATTTGTTGACTGGAACACGACAAGCGATGGATCTCAACACAACGCTGAATGATTCTACACCAAACAGTTCAGGGCTAGAATCAATGTCAGTGCGAAACGGAACGGTCAGTTGGAATGCAACCGAAGAGCATGTCCTTCGGATATGGTATATTGAACCAACACCGCACTCAATAGAAAATCGAATACATCCCCATCTTGCCCGTGCATCTTGGGAACTTAATTCGTCGACATCATCTCTCAACTTGACCCAATTTGAGACTGCGGGAAACGGTTCGTTTGCAGTGATGCTTGAACGACCAGGAATCCGAACGTTGACCGTATCTTCTGAGGCCCCAACAGGTAGAGTAGAAGTCGATGGCCAAGAGTCGGCCAAGAGTTCGGAGGACCAACGCTGGAATCCGGCTTGGTTGGCTGCAGGAACGGCGGGTGGACTCCTCGTCCTGCTCCTCCCTGCCCTCTTTATGCACCGGCGTTTGATGAATAATCCTCCTGAGAAGCAGTTTTTAGAGAATGAATGAACGTTCATCCTCGGAGGTAGGTTCAAAAAGAGTTGGCCTGTCGGCGAAGTGCGACTTTGCTCGCAGGTGTACTAAAATGGTCAAGCCCGCACGACTCCACACACGATTTGAACGAGCTAGAATTATTGGTGCCCGAGCCCTCCAAATCGGAATGGGCGCTCCCCTCTATGCTACAGAAGAAGTACTTCGTCAAGAATTCAAAGACGAACTTATTTCCCTCTACGGACTTGAAGAAGCATCTGCTCGTTTCGTTCTTGACCCGCTAAAGATTGCTCTTTACGAATATGAGAATCATTTGATTCCCATTGACATTGACCCACACGAATGAGCCAGCATCTCCTTCTTTGGACCTCTAAAGAGGTTGAATGATGTGATGTGGCTTTCCCTCAAACGGATTGTTCGAGATGTTCAGTTTCGTGTGAGACTGATTTGTTACTAGAACATATCAAGATGACGAAAATCCGTAAAATTCTGCATGCTCCAAACTTGGGAGAGCATCTCGCTTCACAAGCATGGTTCGAACAGCCCATAGGTCAACGAAGATGCGGTATTTGGTTGTGGCGTCAAGGTAATCAACGCCGCTTGAGCCACCGGTCCCCATTCTTCGCCCAATCATTCGCTCCACCATTCGCGCATGGTGAGTTCTGAAGAGAAGCATGGATTCCTCAAGTTCCACGAAACAATCGATGAGTTTACGAGGCCATGATAACAAAGGTAAATCCCGGTAGGATTCAATAAACAACAAGCCCGCTCGTGAGCGATGAACGCCTTCTTCTCCAATAAGGAACGAACGAGCACCGTCAACTCCTGCCTCAATCCTCGGGCGAATCGTTGCTTCATCGCCGTGACCAATTGCGATCATGTGCTTGATGACGGTTTCTCCATGTTGTGACATGGACTCAAGATGCTTATTCACATAATCAAGAACAACATCTGCATCATCACTCGCATCCGGAGAGGAGCCATGAATCGGTGTTCTCCCAAGCCAAGACATCAAGGCGTCATTAAGCGAAGGAAGAGAATGAGTTTCGTGAAAATCGGCAAGTGCAGCGGGTGACACCTTGCCTTCTCCGGCTAATTTTTCCATGTGAGCAAGAGGATCCATGCCTCCCATTCTTTGTTCATTTTCTAGGCCAAGGAGCACTTCCATTTCTCTCATCTGCCATGATTCAAAGCCAGAGGAAGTACCAAGGCGATCTCTGAAGGCCAGGAAATCTTGGGGGGTCAGTGTTTCCATGACTTTCCACTGGTTGGCGAGCAATCGGAAAATTTCTGAAACCCTTTCGAGATGATGAACGATAACAGGAACTGTTGACTCCTGAACTCGCTCAGAAGTCATGAGGTCTCGTGCTTCTTTCAATTCACGTAAAATTTGTTTGAACCATAACTCAAAGGTCTGGTGGACGACAATGAAATGGAGTTCATCGTTTGATGGCGCAGGAGCATATCCCTTTGGACCCGATTGGAGTTCCAGAAGAGAATCAAGTTGTAAGTATCCTCCATAAGTCATGCGAAAAGCAGGTGCGTCTTGTCCCATGCTTCGTTGTAGCCCAATCCACCACATGAACCCTTCACTTCACATCCATGCACATCAGATTCCACAGCAGGGTGTCGGAAGCCGTATATGTTGCTTCAAGAATTGCGGATAGACAAAATACCAGCATAACACTCATAGAGCGAATACGAAACCCCTCGGCATGGGCGTAGATTACGAGACTGTCCGAAGTTGGCTCTCCGGCTATGATTCAAGCCAAATCACCATCGGTGTGGTTGCCTCACACTCATCCCTTCAAATTTTACACGGAGCCCGACAGGAAGGTTTCCGAACCCTTGGCATCGCGGTCGGAGAAAACCGTCGCCGATTTTACAAAGCCTTCCCTGGGGCTGAACCAGACGAGTGGCTCATGCTGGACGATTACCGGGAAATGCTAGACCATGCGGAATGGTTCCGCTCAAAGAATGTCATTATTATCCCGCATGGTTCTCTTGTAGAATACCTAGGGGCTACGAATTTCAGAAACCTCGAAGTCCCTACCTTTGGAAACCGAAACATCCTGCACTGGGAAAGCAGCAGGGCTCTACAACGTGAATGGCTTGAACAAGGCGGATGCACAATGCCCATGGTTATCGAAGACCCACACAATATCGCTGGACCTGTCATCGTCAAGTATGCCGGTGCAAAAGGTGGTCGTGGGTATTTCATTGCCCGAGACTACAGAGATTTCAGAAGAAATGTCGACATTGAAGAAGAATTCACCATTCAAGAGTACGTATTAGGATGCAGGTATTACCTCCATTTCTTCTTTGACCCTACGGCAACAGATGGCTACCAAGTACAAGGCCGTGGCCAACACGCGGGTAAGAACCTAGGCCGACTAGAATTGCTCTCAATGGACCGAAGAGACGAAAGCAACGTCGACGAATTTTACAAACTCGGTAGCTTGCGAGACTTGAGGGAAATGGACCTCGAGCCATCGTTTGTTGTGACCGGGAACCAACCAGTCGTGATCAGAGAATCATTGTTGCCGCGGGCTTTTGAAATGGCGGAAGGTACTGTCGCAGCATCATTCAATCTGGAAGAAGGGTCAAGAGGCATGCTTGGGCCATTTTGTCTTGAAACAATTGTAACAGACCAACTTGAATTCAAGGTCTTTGAAATCAGTGCCCGAATTGTGGCAGGATCAAATCCGTTTGTGGGCGGCTCACCCTATTCCGACATCAACGAACGATTCATGTCTACGGGACGACGCATTGCCCGTTCCATCCGTAATGGAATCAATTCAGATTCTCTAGACGACATTATTTCCTGAGGTTCAATCCTCAGAATCATTGTCACCCATGAGTGAATCAAGGTCAGGAGCACCAGGCAATTCATGAGACGTTGTCTCGTCTTTTGATTCGCCCTCACTAGCCATCGGAATCTTTTCTTCAACTTCTTCCGCTACCTTTTCTTCAACTTCTTCGGGCATCTTTTCTTCTTCATGAGCAGCCGACTGAGACGAAACACCACCCTTCGCTTCTTGTATTTGCCTCTCAAGTTCTTGACGACGTTCTTCTCGCTCTTCAGCAGTTGGGACGTCAAATTCAGTTACGAGCATAATTGGGTCACCCGTAGAGAGTTCACCGCTGAATTCTAACAGGTCGTTTCCAGCATTGACAATGAGTTGGAATTTTGTTGGGTCCTTGCTACGGCGCTTGTTGTGCTTCTTGTAGTAGTGAACATAGACCTGATACTTACCTGCAGGAGCACTTCCTTCCTCCCAGAATACATTCTCAACCGGCTTACGAGTTTCAGCACGAACGTTAGCGTCGACATCAAGTTCTCCGCCACAGTCTGAGTTCTTGTTGCCCCCGTGTATGCGTTCACCAGAAGGACAAACGACGTGTAGGTCCAAATCGTTGTAGTTGTTCCACATTAACGAAACTTGAACGTCTGACGACTGAGCGCCTTCACGTTCCAAACGGGCTTGAAGTTCAGACATGGCGCGTTGTGCCGCTTCACGTGATTCCAGCATTTCTTGCTCTCTAGCCAATTCAATTTCTTCTAAGCGTTGTGACTCAGCCGCTGCAAGTTCTGCTTGACGAGCCTCTTCTTGCTCAGACATTTCCACTGGAATTTCTCCGCCTGCAGCGAGAAGAGCTTGTTCGAGTTCCCTTCGGCGTGCTGCACGTTCTTCGAGAGAGGGTAGGACAAATTCTGCGACCAGCATAATCGGATCGCCCATGGACAAGTCTCCGTTGAATTCCATGAGATCGCTCCCCGCATTGACGATGAGTTGGAATTTTGTTGGGTCCTTGCTGCGTCGCTTCTTGTGCTTCTTGTAGTAGTGAACGTAGACTTGATACTTTCCTGCAGGAGCACTTCCCTCTTCCCAGAATACATTCTCGACTGGCTTACGAGTCTCAGCCCGAACGTTAGCGTCGACATCAAGTTCTCCACCACAGTCTGAGTTCTTGTTACCTCCGTGTATGCGTTCACCAGAAGGACAAACGACGTGCAGGTCCAAATCGTTGTAGTTGTTCCACATTAGCGAAACTTGAACGTCAGACGATTGAGCGCCTTCACGTTCCAAACGGGCTTGAAGTTCAGACATGGCGCGTTGGGCCGCTTCTCGTGATTCAAGTGCTTCTTGTTCACGGGCAGCATCAATCTCTTCTAGACGGTCCGACTCAGCGCTAGCAAGTTCAAGTTGCCGTGCTGATTCACGCTCCGATGCTAGGCGAGCTTCCTCAGCGGCTCTTTCTGCTGCCTTTCGCTCCATTTCGAGTTCACGACGATGACGCTCTTCTTCCTCATCATCTTCACGCTGAGCATCCGATTCCTCGCGACGACGACGGGCTTCTTCCTCAGCAATTCGGTCTTCTTCACGGCGTTGTGCAAAGCGCTCCTCCGCTGAACCGAGGTCCGAGTGATTTTGGCGACGCAGGATATCCTGAACTGCAGCCAATTTACGGTCAAGATTCTTCTTTGCCTTACCGAATCCCATACCAGAATGTTGTTGCATGAGCCCCTCTGCGCTCATTCCACTTTGGACATTGACCTGCGCCTCTCTGCGCATGACAATAAAGAGAAGCCCCATTACAAAAGCCCCGCCCAACGCAAATGTAAGCAAGTAATCGGTTGGCTGCATAACTTACTCCATGTGCAGTCACCACTTGAAACATACGATGAGCGTGAATGATTCCAAATACGAAGAATATTGCGTGAAGACATAAGAAGGCACGCCCCTACCCCGATTATATGCGAGAGGTTTCGTTAAGTTGGTCAAAAACAACTCTTGCTACCACCGAATTTAGAGAACTTGGTGAAATTGTCTCAAATCTGAAAGTAATGGGTCATTTAGCCGTGGAACCCTCCGGCGTCCGACAGATTGTACTCCCTACATATCGTGAAGGAAAATCGGTTGATGACCTCAACGGCCTTGACTTTATTTCTGTGGAGCAGAAATTGAACGAACGTGAAAGTGACGCTGTGGTGATTTGGAACAGACATCCTTTGGTTTGTCTCGCATCAAATACCGAGAATATTCACATTCTCCCTCCTTACGAATTTGATGATGGTGCGATAACCGTTAACATCCGTGGCCTTCCGGAATCAATTTCGACATTTGTGAAGTTGTGCAAAATGGTGTTAGAACCCGACGAAGTTCGAGTTCATAATGTACAAAGCAGCGCTGATGAAATTACAGCCATACTCACGCCAAGGCAAAATGATTGCTTCGCACTCGCTTCAAAGCACGGTTACTACAAGGAGCCAAAACTGGTTACCATTCAAGGATTAGCAGAATCAATGGACATTGCTCGCTCCACCTATCAAGAACATCTCCAAGGTGCAGAACAAGCAATTTTGCAGTGGTTTAGCGAACAGATTGAATGAAATGCCTCATACAAACCTTTGATGATGAGGGGCGCTTCCACAGAGCATGGACAAGGCAACGCGACTTGACGCACTCCTTCCAGGTGGCCGTGGAGTTTGGATTCCAATTGACCATGGGGCCTCAGATTATCCGACCGAGGGGCTACAAGACCTAGAGGCAACCATCACCTCCTTGGTGAAAGCAGGTGTCAATGCAATCGTAGCACAAAAAGGAGTCGTGAGCAAGTACTCGCACCTTTGCGAGGGAACGAATACCTCAATGGTTGTGCATTACTCAGTATCAACTCGCCACGGCGGCCCAGATAGCGATAACAAAGTCATTGTCGGTCACGCCGATGAGACCATCAGCAGAGGCGGGATTGGTGTTTCAAGCCAAGTCAATTTGGGAAGCAATCATGAAGCAGCAATGATTGAGCGTATGGGCGAACTTAATCGCCAAGCTCACCACGAACAACTACCATCCTTTGGGATGATTTATGCGCGTGGAGAACACCTCAATGTTATGGAAGACGACCCCACTGGCGGCCAAGCACACGGTGTTCGACTCGCTTTTGAAATGGGGTGCGACGCTGCAAAATCTGTATGGACTGGCGATAAAGATAGTTTTGCACTTGTATCTTCTGCCGCACCGATTCCAGTCCTTGTCGCAGGAGGACCCTCAACAGGTAACGCAAGAGCAATTCTCAGCATGGTCCACGAGGCCATGAAGGCTGGCGCGTCTGGAATTTGCATGGGGCGTCAAGTATTTGCCCATCCCCAACGAGAAGACTTAGCCCGAGCGCTCATGATGATCGTTCATGAAAATGCTGATGTTGAGCATGCGCTTAGTTCAAACGGATTGTGAGATGATTTCATGGAAATCTGGGTTGATATACGCAACGGTGAACTTCCCGTAGTATCCGAAGGAATTGACCGATATTGGGTTGAAAAGCCGACTCAAGAAAACGAGTTTTCAGTTCATGAAGCCTTGATTCATGGACCAAAATCTATCCTTGGTGGGCACTTCGTCGTCGCCGATGAACCATCACAAAACAATTGTAAAGCGGCCATTGGAAGTGCTGAATGGTTGCTCATTGAGTGCGAGACATGGTCGATGATTCCATTGGAAAATCTCATCGCTGCACGGCAGGGTTCTGCAACCAAGATTGCTGCAATCATTTCGACTCCACAGCAAGCACAGGGTGCTGGCTTCGCACTAGAACAAGGCGTAGATGCTCTTGTAATTTCAAACACAAAGGAACTCATTGAGGCTGCCCTTATTACAAAATCACAACGCCATGAGGTGCAAGTGAAATCTCAGGACGAGGGTAAAAGGCAAGCAGAACCATATGAATTAGGTTCTTTTTCAATTCAGAGCGTAGAGGATGGAGGAATCGGTGACCGCTATTGTCTTGACTTCACGTCCTTACTGGAACTTGGCGAAGGTGTCCTTGTTGGTTCAAGTTCCTCGCAAATGCTTCTGATTCATAGTGAAACCATTCCCTCTTCATTTGTTCCAACACGCCCATTTCGAGTCAATGCTGGAGCACCCCATTCGTACATTTTGCTGGGAAATGGAACTACAAAATACATGAGTGAATTGAAAAGCGGTGATGAGATTATGATTCTTCACGAAGGTGGTACAAGTCGTGTAGCGACATTGGGTCGGATTAAAATCGAACAACGCCCTATGTTGAAAATTACTTTCAAGACACTTGCACATAACAGGCAAAAGCCTAATGAAGGCCATGTGTTTATGCAACAAGCAGAAACTGTTCGCTTAGTAGGCCAACATGGAACTCGCCATTCTGTAACTGATTTACCTCAAAATACCGTCGTTATCGGTTGGTTTGGAGGCGTGGGTCGTCATGTTGGCTCTGCGATAGAGAGCAGAGTTGAGGAGCGGTAATAATGGGAGTCTTGGGGAAGGGGAGCGCACATGGCGCTTGTAGTCTTCTCCATGCTGCAGCCCTTGGATACGGAGCAAGTATCGCATTAGATCTCCCAATGACCGTTCGCTTACTGGATAAACCAAGCAAGCGTGATGTGCATGACCATGATGACCTTTTCACATCAATACTGCAGGTTTGGCTGGATGCTGGCCTAGAACTTCCTGAGGGTTTTTCCAGGGATGAATTGCACTGGGGAGTAAACTCAAAGGTTCCGCAGCAACAAGGGCTGAAATCCTCATCAGCGCTATGTATAGCGGCATACCGTGCACTTGGTGAAGCAACCGGGACGGAAATAACCGATGAATTGGCTGTTGAACTCTCCGGGCACGCCCAAATCGCCGCTGGGGTATCAATGACGGGCTCACTTGATGATGCTTGGGCGTGCGCAACTACAGGTTGGAAACTCGTAGACCCACAAGCTGAAATCCAATCTGGTGTATTGCTGGAGGGAAGTGGCCCCAATCCTTCCGATTGGACCGTAATCCTCGTCCTAAGAGGGGCTCGTAAACACCGACCAACTTTCGAAGATTTCGTCCCCCATTCTGCTGCATTTCAACAAGCCCTATCGGCTCTCCAAAACAACCAAGAATTGGTTGCATTGACTTGGAACGGCCGAGGGATGGTTGCTGTTCTTGGCGATGCTGAAGGGCGTAAAATGACCAACGACTCTTTCGTCAATAGCGCTCGTGCAGCCGGAGTGACCGGTTCTGGCCCAGCACTTGTAATCGTTGTTCCAAGTCAACAAAAACCAACAATTGAACGAATAAAATCATGGTACAGCATCCGCTACAATGATGCTGAGATCATTGAAACTGCGTTTCTATCCACTCAAAGTGATGGCCCAGAAGAGTGAACACCTTCTTGAAGGCCCCACGGCTCGGAACATTGAGCCATCATGCAAATGTCCTTTGGTGAACAGTTGCGCTTGACGCTTTACGGGTCAAGTCACGGCCCCCATGTAGGGGCGGTGCTCAATGGCTTACCTGAAGGGATTGCTCTCGATGAAGTCGGCCTCAAAACCGCCATGGAAATGCGTAAACCAGGCGGTCCGTACAGCAGTCAACGCAAGGAGGCCGATGAAGTCCTTTGGTTATCTGGGCTTGTCAACGGAGTAAGCAACGGTGACCCCGTTGAATGCCGAATCAAAAACAGCGACGTGCGTTCAAAGGACTACGGATTCCTCCCCGACCACCCACGCCCTGGCCACCAAGACATGGTGATGATGTTGAAAACAGATGGAAAGGCAGATTTGAGAGGCGGCGGAACCTCAAGTGCCCGAATGACTGCCCCTCTTGTTGCGATGGCCGCCCTACTTCGTCCTTGGATTGCGCAGAAAGGTGTCGATTTCCGGGCTCATGTCGGAGCGATTGGAACCGTTGAGGCACGCCCCCTCAATGACTGCCCCCTCACGCTGGAAAGTGAAGACAGTCAGCACATGCGTTGCTACGATCCTATTGCCGCTCAGGCCATGACCGAACTCATTACATCGTATCGAAAGCAAAGAGATTCCATCGGTTCACGAGTAGATTTAGTTGTCAACGGACTCCCGTTGGGCGTTGGTGAACCCTGGTTTGATGGACTCGAACCCGCCCTTGCCCGAGCGATGTTGTCAATACCCGCTGCGCGTGGCGTTCAATTTGGCCATGGATTTGGCGTTCAAACCATGACTGGAAGCGAGCATAACAGTGCTTGGGGCGGCACTTCTGAAGCACCAGTTATGGAAGGAGAACGCCCCGACGGTGCATTGGCTGGCCTGTCCACAGGCTCTCCAATTCATGTCAGCGTTGCTTTCAAACCCCCCTCAAGCATCCCACAAACTCAAATGACACTCAACATGAAAACCAATCAACAGGAGCCCTTGACCGTCAAAGGACGTCACGACCCGGTTCTTGCCCCACGTGCGGTCGCTGTTGTAGAGGCCATGGCAATATTGGTAGTATCAGATTTGATGATTCGCGGAGGATTTTTAGATGGATGAACCCCCCGAAATCCACAAATTTGGAGGCTCATGTCTCCGTGACGCAAGCGATATCAATCGGATTGCGGAAGTGATGCTGAATTCAACGAACCCCTGTGTCATTGTTGTCTCTGCGCTTTGGGGAACAACTGACAGATTGATGCGAGCCGCTAAAGAGCCAAGATACGCTGGACGTTTGGTTAATGACCTGGCAAGTCAACACCTGCGATTTGCACCCAACCTCATCAATTCCCCACTGCATGATACATTCCAATTGGTTCTCAAAGGAATTGAGGACGCACTCGAAATCCTCGCCACAGATCGTGACGATTCCGGGGCTTACAATCGCCTCCTCGCCTCTGGAGAGCGTCTCTCTGCCCTTGTTGTCGCCTTTGCTTTGAGTGAACATGGTATTGATGCACATCCAGTTGGAGCGGAAGATATTGGTCTTTGTTTGAATGGAACCACCATTGCTCAAACCGTGGATATGAAATTATCAACAGAACTCCTTCAACGCTCTGCACTCCACGGAACCCCCGTTGTCACAGGTTGGTTCGGGCAAGGGAAGGACGGCGACATTGCTCTGCTTGGACGGGGTGGGAGCGATCACACGGCTACTGCCCTAGCAGCATTACTTGATGCACAGCGTGTCGTGTTGTGGAAGGATGTACTCGGGATTTACCCAGTCAACCCTCGTTGGGGGGTTCATTCCACTCCAATCCCCTACTTGGGATACGCTGAAGCTATGGAATTCTCACACATTGATGCGCCAATCATCCATCCTGCCACCGTTGCCCCTGTTTATGCACTGGGCATTCCAATTGAAGTTCGTCACCTCTACAGTTACGAAAAGACCGGGATGAAAACAGTCATTGGACCAGACATCCATGAACTGAGTGCGCCCAAAGGTATTGCTTGCATCCCCAAAGTAGCGTGTGTTGTTGTCGAAACCAAATACATGCATCATTCAACCTCTGCACTTAGCGATGTGCTACAAGAATTCAATGCTGCTAACATCCGAATCTGTTCATTTGAGTCCAATAACGCCCAATGGAGGTTCATCATCCCTCAACATGAAGTCAATCGAAGCATCGGATTACTCAATCAACGGTTTGACGAAGTTTCATTCAATTATTATGCAGCAATGGTTTCGTTGATAGGTAATACAGGAGACCATGAACTGAGCATTCCATCTCTAGAAAATGGATGGATTAGCGCACAGTTGAATTCAAATCAGCATTCAACTCACCTGTTGACGCAACGCAGTGACATCTCAAATTTACTTGAAGAACTGATGACGCAGTTGTCAATCGGTGTTAGTAACGATAACTGATTACTCAGCCTTACTTTCACGGTATCGCTGCAAGTGAGTTGGTAGATTTAGGCCAAAGAGACCGCCAACCACGATGAACACGAACAGTGTTCCGAGGGCAACTCCGTAAACTGATGTGAGTTCAACGGACTCTTCCATTCGCAACGCCGTATCAGATGAGAAAATACGCACAATGGCGGGTAAAATCATGTTGGCAGAAAGAACAAACCAAGCAAGTAAGGTAGCGATAATCGGATTCAATACCAAGGAACGGTGGTACTTTGAGACGATTTTCTTAGGATTCATCACGTAGACTTCATTGGTACGAATACTGGTATCGAGCATTGAGTAGCGGATGACACCGTTGCTCAATTCAAAGTACATAATGAGAAGAACAGAGTAAACAACTACCAAAATAGCCAACATTCCGGGATTGTCTTGGAATCCGAAAAGATCGTTAGAAAGTGATGTTTTCGAAGATGCAAAGCGAAGGATTGCAAGGATAAAGAGGACGTTACTAGCGAGAGAAAAGCGTGCATCTCGCTTGTAGGTACCCATGAACCCTGCAACCGTTGCCCCAACGATAATCGACAGTTGCAAAAGGTTGGCAACACCAAGGCTACCGGTCACGATGTACCACAGTGTGCCTTCCGGAGGGGAAATCATGTAGGTCAAGAGAGCCAATGCTACCAAAACACCGTAAACAGCTATCTGTAGGTTCTGGACCATCTTGTCAGGAGGTAAGAATTTCATCTTAGGGACCAGTGGTCCACCGAGTAGACTCTCAATAAAGGATGGAATCTCAACGGTTGGAATAGCATCCTTTGGTATCTCTCCGGTTGCAGATGCATTACCTGCAAGTTTCTTTCTTGAAGGAGCAGACGAACGAACCGTCTTTCCATCGTAGAGATGTGCAGTATCACCGGATTTCATTGCCATTTTATTCCCTCCTCAGAATCCTCGTGCTCCAGCAAGAGCGGTTGAGAGCAACATATCTGGCTCCCAATCCATGATGTTAACGCCAAGACCGCGCAATTCCCCAATGAGGACGTCACGTTCGGTCTTCATGACTTCGTACCCTGTACGGTCAATTCTCCGAGCATCAAATTCAAACTCGAGCGAAGACGGTGATAGAACGGTTACATCAAAGTCACGTGCACGGAAGTCGCGCAGTGCGTTGACGATGGTTGGATCGTCTTCAAGGTTTGAAAGGAAGATAATCGGGCTTCCCTTGTTGATGTGCGGTAGAATACGGTTGACTACAACTTGCAACGGGATGTTACCACGGGCAACTGCACCAGCGAGTTTGGTTAGAATCACATACAATTGTTTCTTTCCTGTGTCTCGGTCAACGCTTACGACTTCATCTCCGTAGACGATAACACCAACGGAGTCACGGCGTCCAAGGAAGTACTTGGCAAGTGAAGCAGCGGCTCGTGTAGAGTAGACCAGGGCGTTTCGTGAGACAGGACCTGTTTCAGCAACTGCTCTTGAGTCTACAATGATGATGATGTCTGAAACAGCGTCACGCTCACGTTCGTTAACCATGAGTTTCCCTGAACGGGCGTATGCGGACCAGTTAATTGCACGGAAGGAGTCTCCTTCGAAGTATTCACGCAGAGAGTAAAACTCTGAACCTGGACCGGGTTGACGGATGTTTACGGCACCTGTGAAAATCTTGGGAACTCGGGACTTGACGAATGTTTCTTTCAAATCCTCCATCTTTGGGAACACAAGGAAGTCGTTGTAGACATGCAATTCCTTTTCCTTGTGGAACAACCCAAATGCATCCTGAATACGGACCGTTACAGGGCCAAGACTGTAGAATCCCCTAAGTGGGCATTCTACCGTGTATTCGATGTAGGTCTCACGTCGTGGGCCAAGTTCCATCAAAATGTAGTTGGCTCCTTCTTTGATTCTCATTACTTCAGGTACGCGATCACGTACTTCCAAAATCTTGGGCAGTGAAGATGTATTTTGCATCCGCAAAGTAACACTCAATTCGCCGTCCTCAAACATCCGGGCGCTGGAGAGTTTCCTCATAGCAACAACGCTACCAAGAGCAACTCCCTCTTCACCAGACCATTCTTCGGCTCTACGGCCGCTTGATGCGACATCCGCATGATTCCCCACGAGTGCAGCCCATGTTAGGAAGACAAAGATGACAACAGCGACGGTAACGAGTTGAGAGTTACGAAGCGTAAGGCCAAGCAGATACATAGCGACAGCTAGGCTGCCGAGCATGGCTGACTTACGACTCCACATCTTCAATTCACCTCAATGATTTCGTCGGAAATCAGACCGTTGGTACGGGGACTTCTCGTAGAATAGCTTGAATCACTTCACCGGATTCCAAGCCCTTGATTTGATGCTCAGGCTTGAGGATAATACGGTGGGCAAGTGCAAGTTCGGAAATCGCCTTGACATCGTCGGGGGTGACGAAGTCACGACCACGAAGTGCTGCAGCAGCACGGGATGTCTTCAACAGTGCTTGGGAACCACGAGGCGATGCGCCGACGAGGACACGAGGGTCTTCACGGGTTCGGGACACGATTTCAACCATGTACATTCGGAGAGCTGGATCGACGTAAACATCTTCACAAGCTTGTTGCATAGCAATGACTCGTTGTGGGTCAGTAATGACGTCAACATCGACGGCGTCCTTTCCACGGCTGATACGGCGTGCGAGGATTTCGTCTTCGTCAGCACGGTCAGGATATCCAACGGACATCTTGAACATGAAACGGTCAAGTTGTGCTTCAGGAAGCGGGTATGTACCTTCTTGCTCGACAGGGTTTTGAGTTGCCATAACAATAAACGGTGCAGGCAACTTGTGTGTCACTGTACCGATGGTAACTTGCTTCTCTTGCATAGCCTCAAGCAAAGCAGCTTGAGTCTTTGGAGGTGCACGGTTAATCTCGTCAGCGAGGAGGAGATTGCAGAACAGTGGACCTGGCTTGAACGTAAACTCGCCCTTCTTGGCGTCGTAAATGTTGGTACCAGTGATGTCGGCAGGAAGCAAATCCGGCGTGAATTGAACACGCTTAAAGTCGCAACCAAGCGCATCGGCGAACGTGTTGGTCATCAACGTCTTTGCCAAACCTGGGTAATCTTCGAAGAGAAGGTTACCGTTTGACAGAATGTTGACCAATACGTTGTCAATAACGTGGGCCTTACCGATAATGACCTTTTGGACTTCGGCTGCAATTGCTGTTGCGATTGCGCCGACGGCCTTGAGGCGTTCTCGGACTTCTGGTGTACTCTGGTGCTTCGGCTGGGCCGGAGCGGCCGGTGCTGCAGGTGCAACAGGTGCGGCTGGTGCAGCAGGTGCCATTGGCATGGCAGGTGCTACTGGGGCCGCAGGTGCTACTGGCGCTGCAGGTGCTGGCGCGGGCGGGGCTGCTGGGGGGGCTGGGGGTTGCATGTCTATTCCTCCTTGTTTCAATTACCCCAACGTCGGATGTGAGGGATCAATTCCCTCAATTCTTCGTTGGAGTATGAGCGGTTTGAACTTACGAGTTCAACCAAGCGGGGTTCCCGCACCATTTGCATTACTTCGGCGGGGGACTTGCGTGCGAATTCATCGCGCGTCAGGTCATTGAATTGACGGACCTTGGAGAGCAAAGCTTCTCTGGTTCGTCGGTGGTATTGAGTGGGGTCCAACTTTGTTGGACGCTCTCTGAAGCGAGTCAAGTCAAAGACGTGACGCCAGTTTTCCTTCTCAGGTACGACCATGATTGCGATCGCTAGAAGTGCGAAAAGGTTGAGGATAATGAGCCACTTAAGGACGCCGTCGCTCGTGAGCAAAACAATGGCTCCAATCGCTTCTGTGAACGGCATGGACAGTGTGCTAGAAACGTGACGGCTTTCGTCAAAGACAATGTTGAACTGACTTGGGTAGCGTGTAACTTGTGATGAAAGTTCAGAGTTATCGAATTCCATCATGTCTTCAATCAATGCGATGAAGTACATCGAATTACCATGCCAAGAGGTGTCGCCCAGTCCGGAATTTAATCCCTGTGAGTCGGTTTCCCAGCACATGTGGCCGAATTGTTGGTAGAGTTGGGAATCGCATTGCTGTTTCCCAGTTGCTGCAGCCCGGTCTTCATCCCAGAGGTGGTTAGCAAGAACAGAATGGTCAGAGACAAAGACAATGCTTCCTGTAACGCTAACTTCCCCGTAGTCATTGTTTGGTTTTTCATCCAGAACTTCTTGCCCTGGGTAGTCGATACGAATGATAAGACCTGTTTCACCCTCACCGAGAGTTGGGTTGTTCTCACCCTTACCCAAATCGATTTGAGCAGAGGTAGATGCTTGTGCTAGGACGTGAATTTCACGGTTGGTATCGCCTTGCTCATCCAAGACTTGAATCGCCGTTGGGCGGTGGAACAAGACCGGCATTCGACAATTCTCAACATTTCTGTCTCTTACATCATCATTTGAGCATGGAATTGCCTTTTCGTCACCCATCGTATCAACGCCACGGGTGATGGAGGAGACCGCCCAGAGTTTCTTTGTATCTGGGCTAACTCGCTCGTCGTTATCTGTTGTAACTTCGTAATACCGTCCAGTTGTTGGATCGTCACGGACTGGTGCATCAAAGTATTTCACTCCGAATTCTTCTGCAACGAGTTGAGCATTGGTAGAGTTTGAGGCAAGGATAACTTTGCCACCACGTTCGGTGACAAAATCGTAAATGGCTGCTGATTCAGCGGCATCAAAGGGTTTCTCCGGTGCTGCAATAACGAGAAGCGTTCGGTGAGGGTCCTGCCAGTCATTGACGAGCATTGGAGTGGACATAGTATTAGCAATGTTGAAACTGCTCAAATTTGACCTCATGAGCGTAAGTTGCTGGTCGGAAAACTCATCATCGTTTTGGTAAGGAGAAAATACGGTGGTCTTACCGGCTGAAACCAAAGCGATAACAACTGTAGAGAGGAGAACAGATACAATCAATCCAACCATGAGCCATGCTTCAAGGCTCAAACCGGATTTTTCTGCTTCTGCCATGGTATTCTCTCCTACTGACTGACGCGCAACGCCAGATATACATCTCTCGGAACTTCGCTCCACTCATAATGATTGCTCAAGGGTGCTCAAGGAAAAACAGACAAAGTCTGGAAAGATACGACTTCAATATTTGCAAGAAAAGACGAATAGAATGGAAAAATTACATTTTTTGAACCCTTTGGGGCGATTCAAAGAAATTCACGCTGGCTACGAAGGGAAAACCACGATGTTAGAAGTATTACTGAGAAAATTTCAATCATAGACAAAGCCGGCATTGATTCAGAACCTTTGGAAGTCATGTCATCATCCTCCCCACTGCCATCAGAATCACCTGAACTATCAGATGATTGTGGAGCTTCAACCTTGACGTTCATAGAAGATGAGCGGGTATTCCCGTCTCCTTCAGATAGAATGGAAATTGAAACTTCACAAGTGCGTTCTTGATGGCTACTGGTCGCTTCTAGACGTAGTGTGAATGAAAGTACACCTGTGCCGTTTTGATCAGTTACGCCAACCACAGTACCTTCGAGCGAATCTAGACCCGTCACGGAGAGGTGGGGGCAACTTCGGATGGTAGCGTCAGCTGAGGTAATGGCGTCCTGGTTGTTTCCAAGATTACTTACTTCAAGGGTAAACTCAACCCATGAGCCCGAAAACAGCGCATCGGTAGGGAGTAGCACTTCGGGGACAAGATGATACATACGAGGCGTACTGATTTCACCTTCAATCTCGTTATCCCCCACTGGTGTTTCGCCGACGGTTTCCTGTGCCTGGAGAATGAGTTTAATTGATGACGAGGGTGAAAATGCCCTCACCGTCTCTGCATCTCCTCCTGAGATCGTAATTGAAAACGATTCATTTGAGGAGCCTCCGACAGAAACCGAATCCGGCCCATCAAACTCAAACGGCCCTTCCTCGTCATAATCGTAAGTCAAATCAATGTTCAATTCACCTGTTCGCTCGTTGTTAATGTAAAAAACAAGTTCTCCAGTGAGGTCCCAATCTTCCTCCAAATCAACAAGATAAGTAGAATCCATGTCGGTATCCCAGCCCAGTTCCCATGACGGAGGTTCGAGTTGTTGCGCAGATGAAAGCGGTAACGATATCGAGAGAATAAAGGTCAGAATGAGAAGGATTGCCTTTCGCATACCATCAGTTCTCCTTCATTATACCCATCAGGGCCCGCTTCGTAAGAGTTTTGACCATGGAACGGCGGTATCGTGGAGGCAGTGCTGTGTTGTTGACTGGCTTCACTGACTTTTGGATGCTTACAGCCATTGATTTCACGTCAATAGCGCCATTGTTTTCCTTGAGATGTTGGGTGATCTGTTCTGAATGCTCCTTGGGTATCGACTCAAGAGCAGTGCTTGCGATTTGAAGAGTGTCGGTTTTCCCAGGAATCCACGATGCCGCAATACCTGCTTCTGGGAAATCCCATGATTCTCGAACACGAAGTTTCTGATAGCATCCTTCTCGCTTGGCTGCGTCCTTTGGAAGCATGACTTTGAGTAAGAACTCCCCCTCCTCAAGGATGTTTTTCTTCATTCCATCAAGTTGGTAAAACGAAGCGACATCAACCGTTCGCTCACCGTTTGGCCCTACGATAAGAACCGAGGCGTTGAGTACCATGAAGTTGGGTGCGAGGTCACCTTGATAGGTCGCTACGCAGAGTGTATTTTGATTCGGTATCACTCTGCAATCTGCTCCAGTGCCGCAATCTGCCTTGTGACACCAGTCGATTGAACGACGCCAATCTTCGGACTGGTTGTACCAGAAACAGCGTGTATCTAGGCAAAGATTCCCACCAACGGTTGCACTTTTTCTAATCAATGATGAAGCAACCTTTGCGGCTGCTTGCCTCAATAATGGATGGGCATCTTCCGTTGCCACCAAGGTATCCAAGGTCACCATGCATCCGATTTCTGAAGAGGATAATACAAACGCATCGGGAATACTTGCAAGGGAAATCACGTGGGGCTTTGGATTAATTCGCCACTTGTAATTTGGCAGGACATCTGTCCCTCCTGCGACCCAATCAAAGGAATGGCCCTCTTCCATAAGGCTGGCAGCAAGTTTGCAAGCTTCCTCTACAGTTTTAGGATGATGAAGTTCAAATGGAGGCATCAACATCAAGCATCATCCTCCATGTGTCGTTGCTCTTTTTTGAGCCAAGCACGACCGGCAAACCCGAGTTCTGCAAGTTGTTCGGGGAGCGGTTCATCTGCTTCCCTCCACCCCTCAACTTGTTCGCTGAGTGGGCGGTTCGGGTCAAAGCCAAACAAAACTCCGTTGACATAGGCAGAGGTATCCTCACTGCGCTGGCGCAAACGATCTCTTACCTCGTGCTCCTTTGCACGCTCAACAAGTTGCTGTTGCAATGGACCGTGAGTGAGAGTTGGTGTCTCAAGGTCCAAGGGGTCATCGAGACCTATCTTTTTGAGATGCTTCTCAATTCCCTTGTATACCACATCGGGAGTGAGCGGGAGGTCTCGCATTCGGATACCCGTAGCATCGTATACTGCGTTAACAACGGCCGGCAAAATAGGTAGAAGGGGTCCTTCTCCGGCTTCTTTAGCACCAAATGGCCCCTCTGGGTCGCTTGATTCAACAATAATTGGCTCAACATGAGGCATTTCATGGACGGATGGAATCTTGTAATCCAACAAATTTGCATTTTGAAGGTGCCCAGTGCGCCCGTAAACCATTTTCTCAGAGAGAACTTGTCCCAGTCCCATGTGGCATGACCCAATAATTTGTCCTCGCACGGCAAGCGGGTTCAATGCTTTACCACAATCGTGAGCAGCCCAAACATTGGTGCACGAGACCTTACCGGTCTCGACGTCAACGTCAACCTCTGCTACGTAGGCTGAGAATGAATATGCTGGAGCAAGCCCTGCAGCTGCTCCTTTGTGAACGCCACCCATTGGAGGAGAACGGTAAGCTCCTCGGGCGATGAGTGCACCCGTATCCTCCTGTGCCTTGTGCAAGGCTTGCAGATACGACACACCTACTGCAGGGTCATGTTTGTAGTAGATACGTCGGTCATTGAGAACCAATACGTTCGGGTGATAGCCTAGCATTTCCCATGCAGCCTTGAGCAATTGGTCACGAATCCCAATAGCGGCACGGATGGCTGCATTTGCGTTCATGAACGTCACACGACTGGAGTAGGAGCCAAGATCAACTGGACTCGTATCGCTTTCATGGCTCCGGACGTGAATCATTTCAACTGGGAGTGCGAGAACTTCGGCGACGACTTGAGCGACTGCTGTTGTTGAACCCTGACCAATATCGGCTGCTCCGGTGTGAACGGTAACACCCCCGTCCATATCGACTTGTATGTGAACGGTAGCGTGTGGGAAATTCTTCGGGTCCCAATGAATGGGGAGACCGGAGCCTGAAATGAAAAAGCCACAACCGATTCCGATTCCCTTGCCCAGAGGGAGTTGCCTGAATTTATTATCCCAATCCGACCCTTCACGGACCCGTGTTAGGGCTTCCCTCATCCCGTTTGAGGTAATGCGAAATCCACTGATGGTTCGGCTATGTGGGGGAAGAAGGTTAGCCAGTCTGAGGTCGATCGGGTCAACAGCCATCTGTTCGGCCATTTCATCCAATCCAACTTCAACCGCACAACGGGTATTCACTGCACCGTGACCTCGCATTGCCCCAGATGCCGGTTTATTGGTCCAAACACGAGCGCCAGTATAATGGAAAGAGCCCAATTCGTAAGGAGCAGTTGCGAGCACGCCGTTGTAGTATGAGGTGACGTGTCCGAAAGAGGCAAAGCCCCCGCCGTCAATGAGAGCGTCGATGTCAAAGCCGGAAATTCGTCCTTCATGATCAGCCGTCATTTTCACATCAATATGAGACGGATGGCGACCACGATTAATCCAGTAAACCTCTTCCCGGTCAAAGGTAATTCGGATGGGAACACCTGCTTTGCGGGCTAAAATCGCAGCACACATCTCGTGAGGGAACGGGTCCGACTTCCCGCCAAAACCACCACCGACAAAGGTTCGTACGACGTTGATTTGATGCATGGGGACGTCAAGGACGGTTGAAAGGGCTCGGTGTGTGTAATGAGGGACTTGCTGCGGGGTATACAATTGCAACCTGCCGTTTGGGTCCCAATGTGCTACGACAGCGTGAGGTTCGGTAAATCCATGATGAACCCCCGCCATGGTCCATGAGCCATGCGATGCAGCGTGGGGCGCTTTAACTAAAGAGCGGTCACCAAATTCTTGGAAAACTCTCTTCTGTACGTTGGTTCGTGCCAAATGGTACTTGCCTCGCCAGTGAATGGGTTCATCGTGGTCTTCTAGACCCTTCTTTGGGTCAAAAACCGGTTCAAGAAGTTCCCATTCAATGTCAAACAAAGATAGGGCTTGGATGGCTGTGGCTTCGTCAACGGCAGCTACGCAAGCAACTAAATCACCAACGTGGCGAACTTTGTCAACCGCCATAGCGTGTTCGTCTTTTGTTACTGGAAGAACCCCAAATCGGTTCGGTGCGTCTTCTCCTGTCGCAACAGCAAGAACACCAGGAAGTGCTTCTACACGAGTGGTGTCAATGGATTTGATTCGTGCATAGTGGTGCGGTGAGCGAAGAATTTTCCCGATGGCCTCACCTTGAAGGCGGACATCGTCCCCGTACCATGCTTGCCCGGTAACTTTCGCATTTGAATCAACCAAAGCCATTGGCTTTCCAACAGCTGTTCCCGTACGGTCCCGGTCGTGTATGTGGTCACCTGCTGGCTTAGGCTCGCGGCCACCAACAGTTTCAGGAATAAAATCCAAATCGCGAGGGCGCATTTCAGGGTCGGAACCACCGGAGCCTGGCGGGGGGAAAACCTGCTTCCCTGCTACACGTTTGCCATCTCTACGCTGGTCGCCTTTACCGGAGCCAGGTTGTTGACGATAACTTCCCATAACAATCACTTCGCGTGCCCTGGAGGCATTGTTGGGTCTTCGGGCCCCGATGGATGAGGGTCCGGATGAGGGTCGCTAGCAGGAGAGGATGCTTCCCCTTCGCCACGATGCAATACTGCGGCTGCCTCAATGGAATCAATGATTTGTTGGTATCCTGTACACCGACATAGATTTCCTTCGATGGCTTCAGCGATTTCATCCCGAGTAGGATTGTTGTTTTCATTGAGCAATGCTTGAGAAGCGATCATGAAGCCAGGCGTACAAAATCCACATTGAGAACCTCCGTGGGTTGCAAAGCAGGTCTGTATTGGAGTGAGATGGGCACCTTCCGAAAGGCCTTCAACGGTCAAGATTTCCGTGTCTTTTACTTGTCCTGCAAGAGTCAAACAGGATAATTTTGGAACGCCATCAATCATGACTGTGCAGCAACCACAAGTACCGAGGTCGCATCCTCTCTTGACGCCTAATGTTCCGACTTTATCTCTCAATACGTCAAGCAATACAGCGTTGGAGGGAGCGAGAACTTCAACCGGCCGTCCGTTAACAACACCCGACCAACGTTCGCTGGTTGCAGGGGGGGTCATTGTGATGTGTTCTTTGCCAACCATGCTCGTCCCTGCCCATCCGTTAGCGTCCCACTCTTTGATAATTCGGGGTCGTATGTTTCAAAAAACCCCTTGCTTACTCCTCTTGAAGCCATTTTGAATTTGCCGAGGGGTTTCTGCAATCCGACTCCGCTTCTTCCAAAGCGTTTCGAAGTACCAACCCATGGTAAACCTTGATTCTCTTTTCTTTGACAAAGGTATTCACGATTTTTTCTATTTCATTCAACTCCTCAATAGTCATTGCAAGTTCAATACGATTCAAACAACGCATGAATTCATTTCGTCGGGAAAAGAAAACGCCAAGGTACACTGGAATCAACAGAAGCGGGATGACCAATTCTTCAAACACGATTTCCATAACACCCGAGACTGAAAACTCCATGCTGTCAGCGTGGTATTCAAGACTGAATGATTCCCCACTCAAACCGCCGGCATAGAAGATACCAGTATTGAGGCCAAAATAGAGCGTGAAAGGAGTTTCATCCTCATCAAAAATATCTGAACCTCGGTCAAGTTCCACATCATCAGGCCAACCGTCGTTATCGTTGTCATGGTCCAAGACATCCGGAATGGTATCTTGGTCGGAATCCAATGGTGTAGATTCAGCGTTATAGGGGTCGTAGAGAATTGTGCCTGATGATGCTGACCTTTCCATTTCATTGCGGATGCCGTCACCATCCGCGTCATCATCGTATTCATCAGGCATGAAATCTCCATCAAGGTCTGAGCATCCTTTCAAGCGGATACGACTCTTTCCATAGATATGGGGACAATTATCAGAAAGCTTGTGGAGGCTTTGGTCTGCATAACCATCACCGTCTCCATCCGACCAAATAACAGGGTCTTCAGGCCAAACATCAACTTCATCCCCTACGCCATCTCCATCCATATCAGGATCAGCAACGTCACCAATGCCGTCACCGTCAAGGTCACGGTGTTCAGTTTCGTTGTCGGGGAAGGCGTCAGCCCCCATGGAAGCATTCCATGAAGAATCAGGGTCGGACCATCCGTCACCGTCTGTATCCAAGCAGCCCACTCGGTCCATCGACGAGTCACCTTCTACCTCACAAACCGCTGTTGAATCTTGAGCCCCCACGCCCGTGGGGATGAGCAATAAAAACAAAGAGAAAATGCACATATGCGCCGTCCCCCATTGTTTCATGGAGATGGCTAAACGACCGCCCATATTGCTTTATTGTATCCGACCGCACCGGAAAGGTTTCTAAAAGGAGCAAGGGTCCCCAGCGACCATGAAACAATTTGCAATCATGATAATCATGCTTCTCTTCAGTGGCTCTCTTGCTGGCTGTACCTCTGACGAGACCGAGGAAGTACAGGCCTTCCCAGCATTCTCATCAGTAGCAGATGATCAAGAGATTTATGACAACGCCAGAATGGAAGGCGGGGCTTACATCGTCGTATTTTCAGCCGAATGGTGTAATAGCCCATGCTTTACCACCATGCATGCAATTTGGTCTGCCCAAGCAGAACTTCCAGTCCTGGTGATGTCTACCGACCCTGCCGAAAATGCAACCGGCGTTACACTTGCAGAATGGCATGAATCCGCCGATGCTCACGATGATGATGGTGATGAAACAGGAGTCACCCTCACCACTTATGCCTTCATGAAAGGGCATGAGGCAGGAAAGATTCTCGGTATTGACAAACCTGGTTCAGTCGTATTTGTCAATGCTGACGGTGAAGTCACTTACCTTCACGAAGGCAGAATGGATGACTCGGCTGAAATTTTGCAACGATGGGCAGATGCTACAGCCTGAAAGTTTCATTGAAGTTTAGCTTCTTCAACCAAAATTGCTTCGATGTCTTCGTCCGGCACTGAGTCGGACCACTTGAATCGTTCAACTTCTGTTGCCTCTTCCGATTTGTTGAGGGCAAGCATGACCAAGGGAACCAAGATAATCCCGAGAATCATTCCAGCGATGCCAACAAGAACGGTACTTCCTGAAAACATTCCATCGCTTTCTTCGGTTAAACCATCTTTGTCAACATCCATCAACATAATGTCTGCTGTGATGATCGGAGTCGAGGAGAAATTCGTTTCGCCAGTCTCCATGAGACCACGAATGGAGATAGTATGATTCCCTTGAAGTTCTACACCGGGAAGATGCTCAATCTCATGAACGATATCAAGGACCTCTAACTCGAAAGCCTCTGTATGCTCGTAAGAATGAATGTTCGTCCAATCATCAAGCAAATGGTTGCTTCGCCATTGAATGGTTTCAACGCCCTCTGTAATGGTGAATTCAAGTGAATCACCATTGGTCATGTGTACGCGATTATCAGGCCCGGAGGACGTTTCCATAGCGAGAGTCACGCTGTTATCAAAGGAATAATCCTGTTCTGCCGCTTCCATAACAGCATCAAGCGCACGAACTTCTCCGTGACCGTAGACGTTATTCTGACGAGCCTTGGGGAGTAGGTCCGCTCCAGTCCCATCGAGAGGACATCCTTTCATCCCATCAGGGTCGCCCATGTAGTAGCATTCTCTGTATTCGGCGGTTTCCTGCATAATGTTTCGCACATCAAACGGTGAAAGGTCTGGATTGGCTTGTAGCATTAATGCCGCCACGCCAGCCGCACCTGGTGTGGCCATTGAAGTTCCTGACATGTCGGTGTATTGGTCACCGGTATTGAAGGCCACAGACATGACGCTTGAGCCAACATACGCCACATTTGGCTTGATTCGACCTTCTTCGGTCGGCCCTTGACTTGAATATACTGAAATTGAAGAATCTTTGTCCAATGCACCAACGGTGATGACGTCTTCAGCAGACCCCGGAGTTCCGATACTTGCCGATGAGAAACTGTTTCCTGCCGCAATAAACAATGCAATCCCAGCACGCACCATTTCGTTAGCATAACGGTTAACACTGTCTTCTTCTGAAGAAGTCCACTCGATTGGACCGGGTCCGCCCAAACTCATGGAAGCAGCACGGATGTTGAATTGGTATCGGTGATCAACGGTCCACTTCATACCCGCCATGACCGTTGCAAAAGAACCTGAACCACCTGCATCCAGAACCTTCACGCCAACTAGATTCGCTTGTGGAGCCATACCAATGTGTTCGTAATTCGGTGCACCAGTTCCAGCGGTCGTACCTGCGCAGTGTGAGCCGTGACCTTGGTCATCGTAAGGGAAAACTTCCGTCCCGTTGACCAACGAAGGGTTGTTGACCGGGTCGTAAAATCCAATCACTTTCGGGTCGTTGGTGGAATCATCATCATCAAGGTCGTCTAAACTTGCATGGGCACCGTCAATTCCGGTGTCAATGATCGCAACCGTCACACCCGCGCCGTCATAGCCTGTTTCTTCCCAAGCCGTGTCAACGCCGTGCAATACCGCAGCGTCTCCGTTTTGAATGGTGAGGACGCCGTCCAGTTCAATCATAATCACTCCCGGAATGTTAAGGGTCTCGCGAATCAAGTCGACGTGAATACGCCCTGCGAGTGCATCAATATGTGTCAACTCCCACTGGTGTTCATAACCAACTTCTCGTTCTAGCATAGCGATTTCGTCAGCTGATGGCGTGTGATCAAAGTCAATAATCAGCGGCAGAGTATTGTCTTCATCAAGGAAAATAGGGTTGTCTTTGTGAAATTCCACCATGTCTCCAATAGAATTCTTGTTTTGGTCAACCGTAGTCTCAACCCACCATCCTTCTTCCTGAGGCGAAGATTCCGATTCGACTTGAATTGGAGTTGCAAGAGCCAATGTAGGTAGCAGCATCAATGTTAGACAAAATGCGCTTAGAAGTTTTTTGATTCGCATGGGCTCACCGATTAAATCCAAGCAGGTGGTCTTTTTGAACCCATTGGGACCCTGTGAGGTGGCTTCTCTTATACCAAGTGAATGCAATTCAGGGGGTTGAAAACCCATACATTGATTGAAAACACGGGTGAAATATTATTACCTATTGTTTGGAAAAAATATTGATTGACATGGCAGCACCACGCAGAGCGAACCAAGGCGCCCCAAAAAGAACCCAGGCACCAATAGCCCAACCCTTAGCGCAAGCAGCATCTCCGTATCAAGGCGCATTGTCTGCAACAACGCCCCAACCCGTTGCTCCTATTGTCACCGTTGGGCCACATGCATCAAAACAAAATCAAGACATGCTGATGTTGAAACTCTCCCAAGGCGTAATGATGGGAATTGGATTTCTAGCAATATGGGGTGGAATCTTTAGCGTTGCTTTTGATGAAGAGGCGACAAACGACAATTTCCTTGTCTTGTTCATCGGTGGATTAGCATCGTTTTTAGTTTCTATAGGCATTATTGAACTGCAAAGTAAAAAGAACAACTACAGGTTGTACGATATCCATAATTATTTCCTCGGGATTGCGTTCTTCTTCTCCACGATTGGAGTCTTGTGGGGAACACGATACATGATGGGAGTCATGACGGGTACGTTTGATCTAGATTGGTTTGGGAACCCTGATTCCTACACCACGACCGATTGGGCACCCAATGCTAACGGAATCTATGCGCAATTGGTCACCTGCGTTTTGCTAACATTCGGGCATTTCCGCCTCCTCAAGAGGTACTCAGGAGATACTGGATTTGGTTGGGGTGTCGCCACATATGCACCAATGGCCATTCTTTTGGCCGGAGTGGGTCCTTGGATACGCTGGTCAGGGAACGTTGTGAGCTACGAACTTGGAATCAGCATCATAGTCATCTCCATTGTATCGATGGAAATGGCTCTGCGTTCAAACAAGGCGCTCAACTTCGGAGTGGTTGCGTTTGCTTCAGGGCTTGTGCCTCTGGTCTATGAATTGCTCAATGATGTCCCAGATGAGGGCAAAGGAGGGGCTTTGTCCCTAATGGTCTTCATCATTGCGCTACAGGGTTACTATGCAGCTCGTAGTGACCTAAGAAAAGAAGTCATGGAACGTGCTTCGTTTTTCCTCGTAGGACAAGTCGTTGTTGCGATTCTTGTCACGCGTTCTGGTGATTTGAACCTCATCCTCGGGCCTTTCAGAGCCGCCGAATATACTACATTGTCATCCTATGTATCCCTCCCTGTAGTACTTTGGTGCATGATGCTCCTTGCCTACTTCCCTGCCGTATTGCAACAACGGGTTCCATGGATGCCGATTGGCCTCGCCGTCAGCCTGGTGGCCCTTCCAACAGCAACCTCAACGGTTCCATGGGTACTCAGCATCATCATGATCCCCTACATGGTATTCATCTCCAAGGTCGCAAGGGAATGGGTGGTTAACGTCACTGTTCTTGCCTTTGGGATCTCCTATCTCTTGACTGACCTTGGAGGAATCTTAGAAGAAATCACGCCAAAAGAGACGTATGGAGGAACAATCCTTCACATCATTTTGCCCATCTTCATCATCATCATTTCTGAAATGGGACGCAAGCAAGGAAAAATCAACACAATGATATCACTTGGGCTGCTTGGAAGTGTCGTCTGCTCACGTGCGATTCTTGACCCCGAATGGTTCATGCCATGGTTGTTCATTGGATACATGTTTTATCTCAACATTGACATCGCCCTCAAATGTGATACGGCCAATTTCAGTGACCGCAAAGAACTGACCCTTTCTGCTGGATTCACTTCCCTGATAATTCTACTATTGGGACTGTTCGACAAGTTGGAATTGCCCCCTTACAGTATCTTTGGCAAACTTTCACCCGATGGACTGGAACCGCAGTTTTTGATTTTGGGCATTGCACTCTATCTACTCTCAAGAATCATTGCTACAAATGAGTTTGACCTTGGCTCATTAGTTGCATGGTTGGACCAGGGACAATCCAATTCCCCAGCATATGATCCCGAGACCAACGCTTGGGTTGTACAAGTGCAAGAGGAAGAAACAACATTGGATAGTGTTCTTGAGCGAATGTGGACCCCTCTGGCGCGTATATCGTTGCTCTGTTCTCTTCTTTTGTTTACGCTAAGTATTGTATCAGTTACCAAATATATCGAAAAGCCACAGTGGATTCTCCTCATTGCGATACCAGTTGGCATCTTGGTGTGGGAAATTTATCAAATGGAACGAATTGACTCAAAGACGAGAGCTGCTGGAGTTGGATTACTTGTCGCCATTGCGTTCCCAGTAGCCATTGAACTCAAAGATGTAGCATATTATCAGATACCTGAGGGTAAGATGTTAATCGCTGCTTCAATCATGCTTGACCTCCTCCTTGTCTCCGCCCCCCTCATCGTTAATGCGATCATCTCAAAGCGAGGAATCGACAAAGAAGGTTTGAACTTTTACGCTGATGCTACAGCATATGTTCTGCTGTTGATTCTCGCAACCCTGGATTCTTCTGGAGGATTATTGTTCGTCCCAATCCTCATTCTTGTGATGCTCCGAACAATTCAACACCGACATTATGGCACTGCTCTATTTGCTCCGTTTGCCGTACTTATCATGGAAAACGATTGGTTCTCTCGAGTCGGAATTAGCAATAAGATTCTCGAAGGCCTCCCTTCAGACATCGAGAATTACCTCAGAGACTCACACCTCGGACCTTTTGCGGCCCTATCAGGTATCTTTGTGGCAGTTCATATGACACTCATGCTCTTTGCAATGTATCGCGATTCAGAGCGCAATGCTGGATACCAAGAACTCGTTGCCCTCCTATGGCTCGGACTTGCCTTTTTGTCAGCCCTCCCCGATGGATTTTGGTTGCCTACCATCATCACATACATCATCATGAGTTACCTCTGGTATACGGAGAACAGTACTGCTTTGCCTTACATGCTTGGTATCCTGTTCTTTTCCCTCTTCATAGGATTCGACAACAGTGATACTTTCGCAAATATCGATACCGACAATTCATGGGCATGGAGCGGATTCGTCACTGCATTGAACGGTGTGGCATTTGCAGTCATGCACCGAGCTAACATCTTCTTCAAGGTCGACGCAGCCGACGACGACGAGCAAAAGACACAAGACACAACTGCACTTTTGAGTCAGCAAATCGCCAGCATTGGTTTCCTCATCAGTTACGATATCTTTTACGGAATTGGCCCACTGATCGCTCTGGCGATGATTGGATACTCTACCTTCAAGAAAGGACAGACGACCAGCCTTCTGCTGTTCCCTCCGCTTCTCTCCTTCGCTGTAGTAAACATCATGATTCAAGGAAACATTGGAGATGGTGAAATGCACGCCACAATGGGTGGAGCAATCTTGGCGTTCCAAGGAATTATGTTTACACTGTTATCGAACAAGGATGACTTAGTTTATGATTGGGAAAATGTAGAGTGGGAGAGTAATGACAGTTTCTTCCAATTCATGGACCGACTTGGCATTGCTGGGGTCGCTTATTCAGTAGTTGGCCTCTTCTTGGCCTTTGACGCCATTGATTTGGATTCCTTTGCTTACATCGCCATAACGGTATACCTCGTAATTTTGGGCATACAAGGATTTAGTGAAGAAAATGATGCTCGTTGGCGCCGTGGAATCGGCGGATATGGATCTGTCCTGACCTCATTCCTGTTCACGACAACCATCGAGAACGACCTGTTTGCTGCGATTGGAGTAGTCTTGATGGGTATTCTTGCTCTTGGATTTGGATTCCTCTTCATGCAACGAACAAATACAGAAGACATCTACGAACAAGGAGTTCTTCCTGCTGAAATCCCTATGCCCCAACCGATGCCTGAAGAAGAGGAGACAGTTTCCACCGATGTTCCTGAAGAAGTGGAGACAGCTTCCACCGATGTTCCTGAAGAAGAGAAGACAGAGATGGTCGCTTCCGAAGAGGTTGAAGAAACTGAAATGGTAGAGGAACCCGAAGTTCAGCAAGAATCTGCCACAACGGTCCCCGAAATTCCTGAACCCGTAGTTCAAACACCACCTATAGAACAAACTCATTCCGGGCTCTTGATGACCAAAGAAGGGTTTGCAGTTCGCCTGCCTGCTGATTCAGTGAACAACATTATCAAGTCACTAGAAAAAACTCCACACGAAGGATTTTTGCCGGTAGTAGCCTTTTCAGAAAGTGGTCAAATCGTGTTGAATTTTGAATCAAAGCCCTCCGATGCTTGATGTTCCGTCCTGCGAACAACAAAGACCTGAGCCCGCTCAGGGCAAAGCATGAGTAAAACATCTCAACGGATGGTTTGGATTGACCTTGAAATGACTGGACTTGACCTTGAACGTGAATCCATCATTGAAATTGCTACGGTGATTACCGATAGTCAACTAAACATCCTCGCCACTGGTCCGAATCTAGCGATTAAAGTCCAACAAGAACTCCTTGATGGGATGGATGAATGGAACACGAGGCATCATCATGGCAGTGGCTTAGTGCAGCGAATTCACGATGAAGGGAAGGAATTGAGTGATGCAGAACAAGCAACTGTTCAGTTCCTCAAAGAATGGATTGAACCTGGAACTGCCCCTCTATGCGGGAACAGCGTTTGGAACGACCGACAGTTCCTCGCAAAGGAGATGCCCGCTGTTTTGGAGATGTTGCATTATCGGATGATAGATGTGTCAACCATCAAAGAACTCGCTCGCAGATGGTACCCTAAAGCACCGTTTTATGCAAAAAAAGGAGCACATTTGGCCCTTGACGATATTCTCGAATCAATTGAAGAATTAAAGCACTTCAGAGCAAACGTGTTTGTGCCTCAATCTTGACGCCACGTTGGTTCGCTTGGATCTGTTCTCTTGAAGGCTGACATAATTTGAGCAACCACCGCAACAGCAATCTCTTCAGGAGATTCAGCACCGATGTTCAATCCAATAGGACAAATCACTTGTTCCAATAATGAACCTGGCAGACCCTGACGCTCACATTCTGCACGGAACGCCTGCCATTTTGACCGGCTTCCAATCACCCCAATCCGAGGGGCTGAGGAACCATCCAATGCCACTCCGTCTTGATTGAATAAAGTCAACAGACCTAGAAGTCGTTCTTGGTCTTCACTCCAGTCATGGCCTAAGAGTATGATGTCTGAAAACCGCTTCAGGCTACTGAGAGATTCATGAGAGAGGAGGTCTGCAATCGTTTTGGATGAAAGAGATGCTGCGGAGGGATACAATTCGGTAGAAGCAAAATCTGGCCGTGTATCATGTACGGAGTATGTCCAGCCAACTTGGTCAAGCAGTGTTGCAATGGCTTGACCGCAATGACCTCCGCCCATGATGAAGATATGTGGCATGGGAATCATCACTTCCAGCGAGAGGGTAACTTGCCCACCGCATAGTGAATCAAGGGGTTGTACTTCATAGCCCTTCGCCCCTTTATTTAGGCCGTAAGTCACCACTTCAGCGGCAGGTGATGTTGATTCTTTGAGCAGGGTCTTACAACGATTGAGGACCTTAAGTTCCAAACCTGCACCTCCAACTGTCCCCTCCCAACTGAAACCAGGATACGTCATAGCAAGACGAGCGCCCGTTTTACCGGGAACACTACCTGATGTATTCAACACGGTTGCAAGAACGACCCTACGCTGTCCATTCAACTGGCTCAAGGCCCATTGGAGCACACGAGCCGTCATGTTCCTCCCTCACGGCTTGCCCTCATATCCCTTGTCATTGTTGGAAGTAGGCGTGCAGTTCTGTCGCCTCTTCGTGTAAGTTGCGAAGGGATTCAGGCGTATCGATGTTCAAGTGGAGCCACGGTCCATCAACAGGCACTTCTTGAAACGAAACAATGTCCCGTAGAGGCGTAGTGCTTGGAGCAGAAAGAATGCGCTCCAAGTCAGCTGTAGAGAGGACTACTGGGTGGCCTTTCCTTCCTTGATGAATGGGGCATACCGGTGCATCATGTTCCATCAGAGCCTTCACGAGCGTTGCGTTCCAACCGGGCCGGTCTACAGGCGCCATGACCAACTTCCGAGGTAACCGACCAAGTTCAGAATGAAGCGACGAGATTCCGTTTTGGAGGCTACCTGTTCTTCCCGTTTCAGGATGAGCGTTAATGCTCACAATCGCATCTGGAACCGCTAATAGTACATCAACTGATAATTCAGCACGAGTAACGACGACGATGGGTTCACACCCTGCGTTCTTTAGATGTTCATATGCCCACCAGACCAATGGAGAGTCCTCAATGTCAACCAATGATTTCGGTTCACCTAGTCGAGAACTTGCACCTGCGGCAAGGATTACTCCGGGTACAGCGCGAGCCATGAAGGTTCCAGCCGCTGCTAACAGATTGCTTTTCCTCTTTTTCTTCAAATAGAGTCAACCACAAAATCCGGTATGAAAGTATGGAAGATGCCCCCCTCATGGTCTGTCCACCAACGGACTGCTCATGAACGTGGACTTGAATTTCTCAAGTCCATATGCGATTCATCGCCACACATGGAGGTGATTCCTCTCCCTAACGGATTACCATCGGTACGAATCAAAGGAAGATCAAGGCGGTGGTATTCTCTAAAAGCAGTGCCTGAAAAAACTATTTTTGAGAATTTGACAGGCGAAATGGAGTCAGCAGTTGTTTGGGCCTTTGATATTCGTGCAGCCCCTCGAAAAACAGATTTATTGGCTCTGAACGAATATTCTGTCCGACTTTGCATTTATCCCGAACGGGGGAGTAAAGAACTTCCCATCGGAGATCAAATCGCAACGATTGCACTCGGGTTGAGGGACGACCGCAGAACCGCAGTACGCATTGGTTTGGTAGCACAATTCGTCATCGCTCCAAGGGACGCTCTCCTCGACGTGTACAAATTCACTGAAGAAGGCGTGATATACAACGAGGAGATGGGCTATTATGAGGAATTAGAGTATGAGCCTAATCCTCCTCGAACACCTTATCAGCGGCTTCTCGACATGACTCACGATGCTGACCGCATCACACAAATGTTTGCGCAGGATGACCAAGCTCCCGCAAACGAACATGAACATATGATTTTCCAAGAGTGGTTTGATGGAAAAGAGGAGGTTGCGTACAACAAGCAAAATACGCCCTGGCACCATGATGAGAATCAGATTTGGGACATCGAAGAGGCTTTTCTTCGAGGCTTAGATTAATCAAAAGTCCTTTGTGATTTCTCGTCCGATAATCATCCGTTGGACTTGAGAGGAACCTTCGTAGATTTGCATGACCTTTGCCCCACGCATCAATCGGGCAACAGGGTACTCCTCTGAGTAGCCGTAGCCACCGTACACTTGAACTGCGTCGGTAGTGACTTTCATGGCCATGTCGGCAGCAAAGCGTTTAGCGTGTGCAGCAGACTCGGTATTCCGAATTCCATTATCAAACTCCGAGGCAGATTTCCATGTGAGCATTCTTGATGCCTCAATGCTGGTTTTCATGTCCGCAAGCATGAATTGGATGGCTTGATGTTGGTGGAGAGGTTTACCGAATGTTTTACGCTCGTTCGAATAATTGAGCGCATGTTCGTATGCAGCCCTTCCGAGTCCCGTTGCATGTGCGGCGATGTTGGGCCTGCTCATGTCAAATGCTTTCATTGCGTTCATCCATCCGCCGGATTCAGAGCCTCCAATCAAGTGACTTGCTGGGATCCGCACATTGTCAAAAGAAAGAGAACGAGTGTCTGAGCATCGCTGCCCCATGTTGGTTTCTTTCTTTCCAAGAGTAAATCCGGGAGTATCCTTTTCCACAATAAAGCCAGACATGCCGCGGTAGCCAGCGTCTGGGTCTGTCTTGGCAAGAACGAAGAAGAAATCTGCATATCCTGCCCCAGTGATCCACATCTTTGAACCGTTCAAGACGTATTCATCTCCATCACGAATAGCAGTAGTTTTGAGCGCTGCCACATCGGAACCTGCTCCAGGTTCCGTGATTGCGTAGGAAGCCAGTGCTCCTTCTTCAGTAACTTTACGAAGCCAGATGTTCTTCTGCTCCTCAGTTGCTCCAGTGATGATAGGAGCACAAGCAAGGGCAGTAGCATATGCTGCAGTCGCAAAACCTGGGTCGCCCCAAGCCAATTCTTCGTTAACAAGTACTTCCTCTAGGGAACCAAGACCCGCCCCGCCATAGGCTTCAGGGATGTGAAGGTTGAGCAGTCCCATCTCATGGGCTTGACGGATCGTATCAATCGGATAGACAGATTCTTCATCCCAATGTTCTGCCTTTGGACGAATTTCATCCACTGCGAACTCATGAGCGAGTTCTTTGAGCATGGTTTGCATCTCATCAAGTTGGAAGTCGACCATGATGTTCCCACGAGCCGCTCCCTTAAGGCGATTAGGATTCACTGCCCGAGATTACTCCTGTCAAAGGACAAGAATACCCTGCCGTTGTGCGACAAGTAGTCCCAAAAAGATAAGGTAAAAGGAGATGAGAACAATGCCTTCCCAGCGCTTGAATTCGTATTGGGAACGCATCATACCGAGTGCAACCATGGTTCCAAGAATGGTTGCGGGGATGATGAGGTGCATGGTCAACGGATATCCTTCGGAAGTCAATGAAAGCGGGAAAACCATGGCGGCAAGTCCAACTGAAAGCAGCGGGTCTGTGATGTTAGAACCGATGAGAGCTCCGATGGCAACGCCCTCACTTCGCTTTGCAGCCATGAAGGCGATGGTTAGTTCAGGCAGAGATGTTCCTAATCCTGAAACCGTGGTACCGACAACTGCATGTGGCACATTGAGTTCATAAGCCATATCACTAGCAATTTCAACCAGGTGATGAGCGGCAAAGAGAGCCAAGAGAAGGCCGAGCGTCACCATTACGACATATGATGCAGTAGTCCAGTTTGACACCCGTTCTACGACGCTCTCTTCTGTCATTTCCTCTCGCATAATTTCTTCACGATTCGATAATAACCAATAGATGTAAACGATGTAAAGGCTCACGAGAATGAATCCTTCAATACTGCTGAGTACACCCCCTGTATTCAGGAAAAAGGTGAGGAGAAGAATGGAACCGAGCATGATGACGCCATCTCTTTTGAGCCAAGATGGACGGATCTTCACACCTCGGAACGTTACAACGACGCCGAGAATAAACGTGATTTGAACGAGAATGGAGCCAAAGATTCCACCCAAAGCAAAGTCAGCAAATTGAGGGTCACCCGCTCGGAAACGCATGTCAGCCGCAGAAGTGGTTGTCACCAGTATCTCTGGAAGCGATGTGCCTATCGAAACGATAGTCAGACCGATAACGACCTCTGGAAGGCCTGCCCGAAAAGCAAGGCCTTTGGCGCCTTCAATAAAAAAGTCAGCAGATTTGATCAACAATGCCATGGCCAATACAAGAAGAGTAATTGATACTGGAATGCTGTCCAAATGGACCTCATCAATACCGGTATGAATCCCTACAAGGCCGAGAAATAAGGCTCCATTAATGAGAAGGGTGTTACTGAGGACCAACTGTGGAATGCCCATGACATTCTTCTCACCCCCCATGTGCCTTCCAAGCGAATACCCTTCTTGACCGTTCGCATCGTTGTACTCATTGTATTGATGCATAATGGTTTCAAGACGAGGGCAACTCGCCAAGAGCATGAGCCGCCAAGCGTTCTTTGAATTTCTTGGCACTGCGTTGATGGTTGGGCTTGGCTGTGGCAGCATTTACTATGGAGCAAGCCATGGATGGATTTCATTTACTTTCGCAGTCGCTGTGACGGTCGCTATTCTCTTGTTTGGAAACCTAAGCGGAGCTCATATCAATCCCGCAGTGTCTATTGCTTTTTGGAGAGAAGGGGAACTCGAAAATGGACAGCTTCTGCTCTACATCGCTGGACAGATGACCGGGGCACTTACTGCGGCAATGATACTTGACGGAGCGGGCCCAACAGTTGTCGCATCACACCTCTCACTCCTGGAAGCGTTTGCTATTGAGGTATCCATCACCATGGTACTGATGCTCAGTATCTTTGTGGTTGTAAGGACTGAGCCTTCCATCGTTCTTCTCGCCGTATGGGTCGGAGTTACCGTTGGACTTCTTGCATACCTCACAGGGCCAGCCACCGGTGCGAGTATGAATCCAGCACGGACCTTTGGCCCTAACGTTGTTTCTGGTTTGTGGGCGAGTCTGCTATTTTACGGAACATCTACTGTGCTTGGAGCCTGGTTTGCCTGTGACATCAAGCGACTTACCTTCCCAGAGAACAAGGAACTTCAGGATTGAAACGATGCCCGAAGCATGGTGATGACGTACTCAAGAGAGGGTACGGTATGGTTTTCCAACGGAGGTGAAAACGGGACAGGAGTATCCAAGGCTCCAATAACGCAAGGAGCAGACTCAAGGTCGTAAAAGCACTCTTCCATAATCCGGGATTGTACGGTATGACCAAGTCCGCCTGACCACTGAGCCTCTTGGAGGATCACCAGTCGGTTCGTTCGCTGGACTGATTGTATGCACGTTGCTGCATCAAAAGGAATGAGCGTTCTCAAATCTACAATCTCAACTTCAATGTCTTCCTTTGCAAGGGCTTCTGCAGCCTGCAAGGCAATGTGAACCATGGCTCCCCATGTGACGAGAGTAACATCACGGCCACCTCTAACGACATTTGCTTGACCGATGGCCAAGTCTTCTCCGGATTCAATACGCTTCTTGACTGATTCAGTGTCCACATGTTGGTTGATGTTCATGCCCCAACCGGTCAGCCCACCTCGCAGACCGTAAAGTCCGATATGTTCGAGCATCAATACAGGGTCAGGAAGGTGGGAGGCTTCAACAAGAAGGTCGTAAGCATCTTGAGGAGTTCCTGGAGCAAGAACGATGAGACCCGGGTCATTTGCAAACCAAGATTCAATCATGTTTGCATGAAACGGACCCGAACGTGTTCGAGCACCGAGAGGGATGCGCACGGTCATTGGACAATCAGCTCCCCAGCGCCAGCGAAGCATTGAGGCGTTATTGATGAGGGCATTGAATCCTAATGCTGCGAATCCTCCAAATTGAATTTCAACCATTGGACGCATTCCTGACAATGCAGCGCCGACTCCAGTGTGAACAATCACGGCTTCACACAACGGCATGTCGACCAGTTTGTCTTCATGTCCAGCATTTTTCAAAGCCATATTCATTCCAAAAGCACCAGCGACTTCCATGTCTTCTCCAATAAAGACACAGTCATCCCCGAAGGTTGTCGCAATATCCGCCATCGCTTGTTGGATGGCTCGGGCGTAGGTCCATCCCCCTTTTTCCGCGTAAACGAGTTGGGTTTTACCAAGTTCCAAAGGACCTGCGACCGAGGGTTGACGCGTCGTTCCTTGGTATCGGTGTTGACGGTCCAAATGGGTGTCTGCATCATGAATCGAAGTTACACCTTTCGTAACGGTTTCTGGCTGAGGCCAATCCATTTCATCAAGAGCTGTTCGTGCACTGTTGACACGCTCAAGTTCTTCCACCTCCATAGAGGCGAGGGCATGTTCTTCAACACCTAAATCCAAGAGTAAATTACGATGGTTTGGTATCGGGTCTTTTGCTTCCCAATATGACAGGAGGTCACGGTCTACGTAACCGGGAGGAGTTCCGCTAGGGTTTCCTAAATACAAATCATCGTGGTGATGAGCGTGACCGCAGCCACGCATGGTTTCCACATGAATTAGAGTTGGACCGCCACCGGCAAGAGAAAACTCGCGTGCGACAGCAGTTGATGCATGCCAGGCAGCGGGGTCTGAGCCGTCAATTGTCCACGAAGGAAAGCCCATTGCTTCAGCTTTATCCGCCCATAGTTCAACGCCCGACTGTTTCGCAGGTGGTGTATCAAGGGCTATCTGATTGTTTTGAAGGATGTAGGTGATGGGAAGACCTCGGGCACCTGCTAGATTCATGGCTTCCCAAAACTCTCCGCTGGACGAGGAACCTTCGCCTATGCAAGCGACATGAAACCTCTTGAGCCCCTTCCGCCATGCGGCAAAAGCAAGCCCGGTCATCGTGACGCTAGCGATTGGAAGTGGTGCGGTCGGTGGAAGAACACCAACATGCCATGCACCGACATGGAGGTCACGTCCGCCTGCATTATCCCAACCCCCGTTTTGATTCGAGCCTGCTTTACCTAGATTTGCAGCCATCACGTCTAGGGCTGTATCACCCATTGCAAGGCCAAGACCGATATCTCGGATCATCGGAGCCACCAAGTCGCCCTCATACCCTTGTCCGGGGCGAGCATCACGAGGTGCATCGGGCTGTCGATTGAGAGCAGTAGCAACCGCTACAACGCCTTCTTGCCATGTTGACCGGAATCCTTTGCCACCAAATGTTCCTCCATCAGGTGTTTCAACTCCTTCTGTGAAGAGGTCTTTGAGAGAGGTGTCAAGGTAGCGTGTTCGGGTCATGTATCGCTGCCATTCCATGCGATGATTGACTGTAATTGCCATGTAATGAGCTAGACGGCGAAGCATCAAACGCATGTCGATGAGAAAATGTGTTCGGCGTCGTTCAAGCATAAGTTCCATGCTGCGTCGAGGGATGACTTCTCGCTCAAGTTCCTCTTTTAGGGTAGTTGTTGCTTGCTTCTTCATGCCTCGTTCAAGGCCGCTCAAGAATCGTTCCGAAAAGGTATGCCAGGATGGTCCTTCAAACTGATTCGGTTCGTTGCTGACCATGTGGTCCCAAACGTTAGCAACAAGGAAAAGATGTGCATCATGACGTTGTGCGACATAAGAGAGAACTTCCGAACGAGCAGCATCTTGGACGAGTGGCTGAACGAAATTGAGCGGTTCTTCTGGAGTCCAAACGGCACCAAAAATTTGTGGTAGTTCACCTTGAGTCATAGCGCCACCTCACCCCTGCCATGGAGCGTTTCGTTTCAATACTATGTTTGGTTAACTTTCCAGAAGAAACCGGAAATCAATCTGTCCCTAGGCGTCGCTGCATCTCTGAATCGTAGCACTCATGAAGCATTTCTCTGTTTTTGAGCGTGATAAACAATGCCACAGTGGCTGGTAGGGCAAGCACGCCGAGGGCAAGTGCCCATGATTGGAATATGTCGAAAACTGGACCCACCATAAGAGGCCCAAGGATGGTGCCTGCCGCCCAAGCTGTTCCAAATGCACCAAAAGCCAAACCAGGATTCCCTTCTCCAAGTGCTCTGTTTGTTGCAGTGTCAATGATTGGAAGCATAGGGATTTGGGCAGCAGCAATTGAAAATTGGAAGGCTCCGAGAAGCACAATCATTCCGAAAACAGCATTGTTGCCTGAAAACTTCCAGCCTACAAAGCCTACTCCGAGTAATGAAGCAACAACAACGGACCACCCGAGAATCATGTAACGAGTGGGTCCGTTCCGGTCAACAAGTTTGCCCCAAATGAGAGAGCCAAGGCCTTGCATCAATACCATGACCAAGAGCACACCGCCAATTTCGGCTGAACCTAATCCCAGTGTATCGTCCAAAAACAATGGAACTCCCGCCTCAAGTGCCCCTGTGGCGATGGTCGTGATAGCCAATAATATCCCAACTCTAAGCAAGACTGGATCCGTGAAAAAAACCTTGACTGAAGCACCTCCAACGGAAGGCTCCTGTGCTTTTCCGATGGATGGACCTGCGTAAATGATTACAGGAACTACTGAAAACGTCACGAGAGCAAGGAAACCGAATGCTGACGCTTCTCCCCAAGCAAAGAGAACACCGCCGAAAACCGGGCCTAGCAGTCCTCCAATTGCGGCGATTCCGAGCAACTTCCCCGCTTGTTCTCCAAATCGTGTTGGCCAAAGTTGGGAGGCTGCGGCTAACCCTGCCGTCATGATTGTCGCCCCAGAAGCACCGTGAAGTAAACGAGCAAAGCACAGGGCAAGGAAAGGATGAGGCAACCATTCGTTGGTTGCCAGCAAGTAGACTCCGCTTGAAAGGGTCAGCAAGATGAGGCTGGTCAAAATTGTCGTCCCCGCACCGAATCGGTCCGTAATCCTCCCGGAGAGAGGGCCCATCAGAAACATAGGAACTGCCCACAAGGAGACGAGAAGTGTGGCTTGTGTAGCATTGATGTCAAACTGATTCTGCCAGGAAGGAAGAATGGGTACGATGAAAGCATAGCCGAGAAAGTTGACGAAAAACGCAGCGATTAAAGCACGAAATGCAACCTTCTGCCCCTTCTCTATAGAAGTCTTCATTCCTCTTCCTCCCTAGCAGGAAGAGCCTCCAACACATCACCAGTCAAAGTGAGAGCATCCTCAATTTGCGTAAGGAGCGTTATGTCAGAAACGGCACCAGGGCGCTTAAGCAATTTAAGCAAGTCATGAACGAGTTCTGTTGTGAGTTGAGTCATCACAAGTGCTTCTGGGTCGATGTAAGATTGAGAATCCTGTGTTAGGAGAGAAATAAATTCCGGCTCTTCGTCGAGGATACCGTCCATTTTTCCTTCTACCTGTGCAGCAATCTCTCGTGCTTGTTTATCGAGAATATCTTCCATTGACCCGCCAAGACCACCCTCTGAAGAGAGCTTGGGCTTTGCCCCTGCCGAGAGACTTGCCCCTTTACTAACGGAACGAAACGATGGACCTTTGACAGCTTCTTTTGATGATTGCTCTTGCAGACCTTCAGTGCCAACGAGGCGATTAAGAGCAAGACGAACCATCGTCGTTAGGTCTTCAGATGAAAGAAGTGGTTCCTCTTCCACCACCCCCATTTCTACCTGGATATCACGAACAAAATCATCATCAATGTTCCCTGCCTCTACCAATCTCCTCAGCATGGGAAGTGCCCATTGGCTGTCATTCATGGTCATTGAGACATCAAAACGTTGACCGCCAAGCCCGCCTCCTTGAGTGGGAGCTATTTCTGCCGGTGGGGCAACGAATTGTTTTGAGGCGTGGCGTTGCATTTGACTGATGAGTTGGTTCATGTCGATGGGTTTGCCGATTACTTCGGCTACACCAGCCATTGCAGCAGAAGAAAGAAAATCCGGCGTGATCGATCTAGAGAGGACAACGATACGAGTGCTGTTACGGAATTTAGGATTGCTGTTCATCTTTTGACAGACATCAAGAACGCTCCCCTGGCTCCATTCACTTTCAAGCAAGATAACATCGGGAAACGTTGCGATTGCTGTCGCTTCTGTTTGCCTCAATGTTGGTGTTCTGGTAACATCAAAACCTTCCCGCTGGAAGGTATTAGCGAGGAGGTCTCGGCGTCCTTGATTTTCATCGGCCACTATGATTCTTGCTATCGTTTCCCCCTCCTTGATTTGAGGAAGGGAGGCGCGCCTTTCAATATCACCCTCTAAATTTGAAATGTAGTCCGTGTTTTGCCAACTGGTCTCAAAACTCGTTGATGTAACTCTATTGAGCGAAATCTTCCTTAAACCATTGGTAAAGTCCCGCATTATGGCCAAGGTGGAATCCGTATCACAAGCCTCTAGAAAAGAGCGAATCCATCAGGTCATCTTCGAGGCGGATACCCCCTCAGGGAAATTTTTTGACATCGCTTTGCTCCTAGCCATTCTAGCATCAATCCTGACGGTTTCTTTAGAAAGCGTCGATTCTATTGATCAAGCGTATCACTCGGAGTTACGACTTTTTGAGTGGGCAATTACCATCCTCTTTACCTTGGAATACCTCCTTCGCCTCTATTCAACAAAAAAGTCTCAGAAATATGCCACCTCCTTTTTTGGAATCATTGACTTAATTGCAATAATACCCACATATCTCAGTTTGATTATTCCTGGTGCCCAAAGCCTCCTCATCGTTCGCGCACTGCGTTTACTTAGAATGTTCAGAGTTCTGAAATTAAGCAGATACATTGGAGAAGGAGAGGTTTTGTTTGAAGCCCTTTTACAATCAAGAACAAGAATCATCATATTCCTCTTCACAGTAACGATTCTTGGATTCATTTCTGGAGCAATGATGTATCTTTTGGAAGGGCCTACGAACGGCTTCACCTCAATACCTCAAAGCGTGTACTGGTCGCTAACAACAATTACTGGAACAGGATATGGAGATACGGTCCCTTCAACACCCGTGGGTAAATTATTGGCTGTTGTGATCATGGTACTAGGATACAGCCTCATTATCGTCCCAACAGGAATCGTTTCATCAGAATTGATGAAATTGGGTGAGGTTGACACCCGTGCTTGTAATTCATGTTCAAGGGACGGGCATGACAGAAATGCAAAGCATTGCAAGTTCTGTGGAGCTGTGCTACGAGTCACTTGATGATTTCATCAGGTGCTGCTGACTTCCAAGCAATGATTCCACCGTCAAGGTTGTACAATCGTGTCGCATCGTATCCAGACTGGATCATGCTCATTGCAGCGATTTGAGAACGCATCCCACTGCGGCAGTAGACAAGTATATCTCTGTCGTTAGGGATTTGTTCTAGAGCACTACCGACTTGGTCGTGGGGTACTTGCAAGTCGCATGATGCAGCATGTGCTTCGTTGTATTCACCATCCGAGCGAACATCAAGAATAAACGGAGACCATCCGGTTGAGCGTCGTTGCAGCGCATCGGAGATGGAAATGTGGTTGAACATGTTCTTGCTCAGGTGGGCTTCCTGTTTTTCAATGTCTCCTTGGATTGAACCGTCTTCCAGGGAACACCACTCCGAATCTGCAAACATAGCAGATGCAATGCTCAAATCAATGATTTCCTCACGTTCTTTATCTTGCTCAAACGATAATTGAGTGAACGACATCGCTGTTGCATCATAAATCAGCAACCGACCCGAGAGGGCTACATTGAGTCCAAGCAAGAGTTTGATGGCCTCTGTTGCTTGCAGCAATCCGATCACTCCTGGAAGAACACCAAACACACCTGCTTCTTCACAACTTGGAACTGCGTTGGGGGGTGGAGGCTCGGGGAAAAGATCCCGATAAGACGGCCCACCTTGATATCCGAATACAGAAACTTGCCCTTCAAATTGGAAGATGGAACCGTAGACCCAAGGTATTCCTTTCAACGCACATGCATCATCGATGAGGTATCGCGTTGGAATGTTATCGGTACCGTCGATGACAAGGTCCCATCCCATCTCAAGTAATTGCATGGCATTTCCTGGATTGAAACGTGTTTGGAATGCTGTGACTTTAACACCTGCATCCAATGCATGTAAGCGTTTTTTAGCAGATTCAACTTTTGGAGTCCCAACGCTTTGGGAGGTATGAAGAATTTGACGTTGAAGGTTTGAAAGGTCAACGACATCATCATCCACTAAGCCAAGATGACCAACGCCAGCTGCAGCGAGGTAAAGGGCTGCAGGGGAGCCCAAACCTCCTGCACCAATGATGAGGATACTGGCATCAACCAACCTTTGTTGACCCTCAATCCCTACATTGGGTAGAGAAAGGTGCCGTGCATGACGCTGGAGGTCAACCATGAACCTGCCAGAAGAGCCGCTTTGATGAAGGCACCGCCATCAATGGACGTTCTCTTCAAGCCACTTTTCTACATCGATTGCAGCCGAGCAACCCATTCCAGCAGCGGTAATAGCCTGCTTGTAACGAGTATCTACGACGTCACCTGCAGCAAATATACCAGGCACAGAGGTCATTGTGTATTCTTTATTGATGATGTAACCGTTTTCGTCGGTTTCAACTTGACCGTCTAAAAATCCAGTGATCGGTGTGTGACCGATTGCAATGAAGGCACCCGTTGCGTTGATGGTTTCCGTGGTTCCATCTTGCGTGTTTTCAAGCACTGCACCAGTGAGCCCTTTATCGTCCGATAACCACTCTTTGACCTGGCGGAACGTGCGAATCTCAATTTTGTCATGATTTGCGGCGCGTTCATACATGATGGTTGATGCTTTGAACACATCTCTGCGATGAATTAGCGTAACCTTGCTTGCAAAACGAGTGAGGAAGGTCGCTTCCTCACAAGCAGAATCCCCACCACCGATTACAATGACTTCTTCGTCTCGGAAAAAGGCCCCGTCACACGTAGCACACGTGGAAATACCTCGCCCTTTTTGCGCCTCTTCCCCAGGCGCATTTAGCCAAATGGATTCTGCACCAGTACAGACAATAATCGAGTGAGTGAGGAATGTCTCGCCTTCAACTTCAACCTTGAACGGGCGTTCAGATGTGTCCACTGAATCGACATTGCGGTCTTGAACTTCCAGACCAAATCGTTCTGCCTGTTCGCGTAATTCCATCATCATTTCAGGGCCTCCAATACCGTTTGGGTAACCCGGGAAATTCTCGATATCACTGGTAAGCATCAATTGCCCACCGGACATATAACCTGCAAACATGAGAGGGTTGAGCATGGCTCGTCCCGCGTATAACCCTGCGGTATATCCTGCTGGACCAGACCCAATGATGATGACATTTCGTACTTCTGACATGTTGTTCTCCATCTCAACTTTGGAGGAAGGAGGTGTTTGAAGGTTCGCACGTTGTATTCCGCGCTATACCGGTGCGCAAGGTGTGTTAGCAATCCTTCCAAGAGTCAGGACAAAGACCTGCGTACATCCATCAAATGAGAGCCAACACTGCCGCACGGGCATGTGGTTCAAGTCGGGGTTCGATATGGTGATGCTCGGCACCAGGGCCAATAATTCCAAGGCCAATTGGCTTGTTATGCTTGAGCTGTAATTCAAGAATCGTTTTGATGACGGCTTGGCCCATTGCAAGGCCGTGTTGTGTTTCTCCTTTCTCGATGATTCCCAAGCATGCTGCTGCATCACATTGGCTCAACATTCTATCAAGGGCTAAAGGAACTTCCATGGAACCGGGCACCCATACGATGTGAATGATTTCTAAATCGTTCTTTTCAGCTTCCTCGGTTGCCCATGCGAGCATGCGTTCAACCTCTACGCGGTGATAGGAACCGCAAACAATACCGATTGTCTCGACTTTCTTGACCATGTTACGCCACCTCACATCTCCTGTTTCATCATTCGCTCTACCGTTGCGACTATTGTTTGCGTCATAGAATCAATTTCAACATTGATTTCATCGTCCAATGATAGTGCTCCAAATGTGGTGAGTCTCAGCGTCTCAGGAATCAAATGGATGGAGAAGACGTCTTCCTTGACTTCTCCAATGGTAAGGGATGCGCCATTAAGACCGATGTATCCCTTTTCGTGAATGTACTTCATGAGCGATGAAGGTGCTTTTAGTTTGAAATCCATGCCTTCGCCTTTCTTTGTAACTTCTACGACAGTAGCTTTGTCCATGACATGACCAGAGAGAAGGTGGCCGCCGAGTTCATCCCCCATTTTCAACGACCGTTCGACGTTCATCTCATCCCCAACATTGAGCCGTCCCAAAATCGTTCGTTCAAGCGTCTCGGGAATGACATCAAAAGCAACGTGATTTCCGGCGATGTCCGTCGCCGTCAGGCAAACACCGTTGAGGGCAACGCTTGCTCCACGCTCTAGCCCAGTGGCGTCGGGCAGTTGGACCGTGAGTGTTTGTACCTCTTGCCCTTTTTCAAGGCCAATCAGTTTTCCTTTACCTTGAACGATTCCAGTGAACATATTCATTCCTCTTTTTTGGCTGCGCGTTCAAGGATCCGTGCAATGATTTTTCTCGTCCCGTCTAAATCGTCGGTTAACCCCTCTACACGGACGACTTCAATAGTGCTGTATCCACGTAAGGTGAGTGCAGAACGGATGTTCTCCTCGGCATGTTCTTGGTCGTATCCCAGAGCAATGATATCCGGCTTAACTCTCGGAAGAATATCAAAAATCGGTACTTCCGGAGGATTTCCAATCAACACATCGTCCACGGGCTTCAATCCCTCTACCATGCGCCTGCGAAGGTCATGGCTGGTTATTGGATTGTGTTTTCTTTTGCGAACCGTGTCGTCGTGTGCAACCACGACGGTCAGATGGCCGCCTAGGGCTTTGGCTTGCTCAAGATAGTGGAGGTGTCCTGCATGAAGCAGGTCAAAAACTCCAACTGCCATGATTCGCTTCACGGTATCACCTTTGGTAACGAAGGGTTTGTTCTTCAAGAGGATGACGGTGTCATCTCGCCAAAAGCTCGGAGCAAATCCGCTCCTTCAAGGAAGGGAATTTCACGTTCTGCCGCCCATTCTCTTGCGTCATCAACTGACAAGGCAAAATCGCCGTTGGGTTGAAGCATTTCCGCGCCGATGACGACAGGCGTCATTCCAGCCAAACGAGCAAGGCCTACGGCCAGTTCCGTGTGGCCTTGGCGTCGCGCCAGGCCGCCCTCTGCTTCACGGCAGACGGGAATGTGTCCTGGAGTTCTGAACTCGGCACCAAGCTTTTCGATAGCAACCTCCAACGAATCTGCTGAATCCATGGATGATTTCGCCAACTCCGCAAACCGGCGGGTCGTGAGCGAACGGTCATGGTCGGTAATTCCAGTGTAGGTGTCTCGGTGGTTGATGGAGAGGGTGAAGGCCGAACGTGCATCGTATCGGAGGTCATTGGTTACCAGGTGACCGAGAACAGGGAAGTTGGCAACTGCTGCAGCATCGGTGTGGAGATCCTGTAAAAACGGAAGTCCAAAACATGTTCCGACGTCATCCCCGATGGCAAGAAAAAGCAATCCACCACAGTCTTGGCGGAGTTGGCGCATGGTTTCTGGCTTTGCATGCTCAGCTGGAAACAAGAGGTCGGTCTCCCCTTCTCGCTTTTCAGAGTCAAAAAGACAGACCGGGTCTCCATTTTTGAAGGCGTTAACTGCCTTTTCTAGTCGAGCGTCCATGGGGGTGGCTGTAGCCCCACCTTCATGAAGAGTCGTATACAATCACCATTGAAACCACAACAGCGACCCGATGATAGCGGACAGCCAACAGAAAGAGGTTATCATAGGGGGGACCTTGGCTTGGTTTCGCGGGGGGAAAAATATGCCAGTTAAACTCGGACCAGCAGGCGTTCCATTGTCATGCAAGGGACGCACAATTGTTGAAGGAATGGACGACATTATTTCCCTCGGCCTTGAGACCATGGAAGTCCAAACCGTGCGCATGGTTGCCCCTCAACACTTTGAACAATACTGGCAGGCTGGGGTGCTTGCGAACAAAACTGATTTCGAAATGAACATCCACGGCCCATATTATTCCGAATTGTTGGGCAACAAAGTTGAGCGAGGGCGCTCTCTGGCAAAGATTGAGGCAACACTGCAAGCTGCTCGAACCATCAACGCCCGCCACATCACCCTCCATGCAGGAAATTATGGTGAATTTGGCCGAGGCCATGAAGCAAACGAACAAGTTGCCAATGTGTATTCAGGAATTGTAGACCGCATCCATGAAATTTGGGAAGATGAAGAGGATGAATTCCCGGTGTTCCCATGGATAAAAGACGGCACTCCGTCAAAAATTGGAGTTGAAACATCTGGTCGTCAAGAGCTTTGGGGCAGTCTCGAGGAAGTCCTCGAAGTCGTTAACCACGTAGAAGGCACCATTCCCGTCCTCAACATTGCTCACATACACGCCCGAGGCCATGGACGAATGCGTACCTCTGAGGACTACGGAGAGTTGTTCGACATGGTTCGTGAATCCATTGGAACAAAGGAGTTTTACTGCCACTTCTCTGGTGTAGAACACCGCACCGGTAACGCCATGCATTACACTCAAATCAAGAAGTCTGACCTCAACTTTGAACCGTTGGCAGAATTTATTGTTGAGGACGGCGGATGGCTTGACATCACCCTCATTTCCGACTCGCCATTGTTGGAACACGACGCCATGTACATGATGCAAAACATCGAAAAATCCCGACACAGGCAACTTGAGCGTAAAGCTCGGGAAGACCGCAGGAGAGCGCTCGCTCTTCAAACCGGTAAGACTGAAGATGAACTCAAGACCAACGAGAACCAACAGGCTCAGGCTAGAGAAGATGCAACCGAAGTCAAGGAAGAGGCCCCTGTGCCCGAGCCTGAAACGAAGAAAAAGGATGCTGCCAAGGAAACCAAGGCGAAAGCCGCTTCAAAAGCCAAGGAAACCAAGGATGATGTCTTTGACTTCGAAGATGCCGATGACGACTTGTTCTGATGGCGTCGTACTCACGCTATTGAAAACCGCACCAAGCCGGTGTTTTCATCGGGAAATGGTATAAACCAAAGAAGTGGCGAAGCAGACGATTGCTATGGCACACATCTCTGTACTAGGTCTCGGAAACTGGGGAACGGCTATCGCCCGTCTGTGGCTTTTAGATGGTCACAAGGTGAAGGGTTGGACGATTGAAGAAGAGGTTTACCGATCAATTACTCTTGATGGAATCAATTCGAAATATCTCCCTGACCATCCTGTCAAAGGGTTGGATGCAACGATGCACCTTTCAGAGGCCCTTGAAGGAAGTGAGATTATTGTCCTTGCGGTACCCTCGTCGGTCATCCTTGATGTCGTCCAAGATATCATCCCTCACCTACAACCGCGTCACGTTTTGCTCGATTTAGCAAAAGGTTTGGCCCCTGGAAAGCGACTCATCTCTCAAGCCATCCACGGGATGCTCAAAGAAGCGGGAAAAACAAACCCTCTCGCAGTACTTACCGGTCCAACCATCGCTCCAGAAGCAGCAGGTGGAGTCATGACTACGGCCTTGGTTGCAAGTGAAGATGATGCTGTTGCAAATCGCCTAGCAAGCACACTTGGTACGCCAAGTTTCATCCTTCATCCAGCAAGTGACCCCGTCGGGGCTGAACTCTGGGGTGCATACAAGAATGTGGTAGCCCTTGCTTGTGGTTTGGTTGACGGCCTCAAACAGGTTGGTGACCTCGGAGGTGACAATCTCAAAGCTGCCATCTTCATGTCCGGATTCAAAGAAGGATGCCTTCTTCTTGCCGAACTTGGAGCGCGTGCAGAGGTTGCTTTCGGACCCGCGGGTCTTGGAGACATGTATGTGACCGCTACTTCGCCGCATGGAAGAAACCGAAGCATGGGGGAGAAACTCGGGACGGGGCTCTCCCTTGAGCAGGCATTGGATGAGATGCACATGGTCGCAGAAGGTGTTCGAGCAACTCGTATGTTCATTGAACGAGCAGAGGACAGTGGACTCAAGGTTCCTTTCACTAAGGCATTGAATACACTCCTTGACGGGGATATTGACGCCGAGGAATGTTGCAGACGCATGGTTGTACTTGGCTGACGAGAGCCATCGGTGCAGTTTTGAGGGAAGGCTTCGTGAGCGTATCATGTCCGATGAACTCTCTGAGTTTGAAGCCAAGTTATTGAAATGGCTGGCTAAGAGTGAATTCCACATCGTGCCGTGGTCAACCAAAGACGCAGCAAAGACATTCAAAGTGTCTGAAGACGAAATTTACGAGGCTATTGCGTCGTTAAGCAAAAAGGCATCTGACCGTATTCAAGTGTTTTACAAGGACGGTTCCTTGCATATTGCTGCAGATTAATCAAGCCTCTTCAACAGAGGTCTGTTTACGCTTTCTCGCTTTCATGAGAAGAGTGAGCCATGTTGGCTTACGTACGTCCCCTTCTTCGTTAACAAAGGAACGAACCATCAGCGAAAGCAAGTCGATCAAAACCACAACGATGAAGATGAGAATCAGCAAAGCAAAGACCTTGTCGTACTGGAGAAATTTGAGATAAGTGCTGATGTAGTACCCAATGCCTCCAGCACCAACAATTCCAATCACAGTTCCATGGCGAACGTTGTATTCAAACATAAACATCAGTTGACTCAGCAAGTGATTTCCGTTTTCTGGAATCACGATGTTAAAGAAAATACTTGGCCGACTGAGCCCCATAGCCCGTCCTGCTTCCAGTGGGTCGTTTCCCATTCCCTCAAACACTTCATATTGCAATTTACCGAGGTATCCTACGGTGTAGAAGGTCATCGCCAATACACCTGAAAGGGGACCAAAACCAATCACAATCACGAATAGAATGGCCCAGATTAAACTGGGAAGGCTCCGAACAGCAGAAAGAAAAACTCGCACGGGGATGGAGACGAAGAGGGGCGTTAGGTTTCTTGCTGCTAAAGAAGAAAGACTGATGGCACCAATGAATCCTAGAACTGTGGACACAAAGGCGATTTTCAGTGTCTCCATCATACCAAGGTAGCCCACTGAGCAAAAGAATCCGACCTCCTCCTCACATACTGGGTAAGACCTGGCCTCAAGGACACTCCAATTCGGAGGCCACATGCTTTCCTCGAAAAACACCACCAGATTCGAAAGACCGCCTTCAAGCCTGCCCCAATCCCCCTCAACAAGGCCATCAAGCGTTCCCCAAGCTATGAAGAGAAGAAACAGAATAATACCAAATAAACGATATTTCATTCCTCCTCCTCCTTCTCAGAATGATACTTGACCCACTCTTCTATCGGTAGATCAATGAAACGTTGATCCTTGATTTCCCAAATTCGTGTTGCGAAATTTTTGGCATTGTCTTCATGGTGTTCAACCATGATCACGGCCGTCCCACTCTTGACCAAATCTTGGACTGCCCCAAGGACAATGTCGACGTTCGTTTGGTCCAACTCTCCAAGAAACTCATCTGCAAGCATTAACTCTGGACGCTGGGCCAGCGTTCTTGCCGTAGCCACTCTACGTTGTTGACCTCCGGAGAGGCGCCGAACAGGTTCTGAGGCCTTGTCTTCAATTCCGAGGGTACGAATTGCTTCGAATGTTCGCTCCTTCCGTTCTTTGAACATGTCAAGTGACCATTTGACCCGCATTCGGGCACCCAGCGAAACATTGTGAGCAACGGTTGCATGTCGAATCAAGCCGAGGCGCTGAGGGATGTACCCGAGACCTCCTCGGGGTTCAACATTCAATTCAAATGAGCCCCCAAGAGGTCGAACAAGGCCGGCAATAGTGCGAATCAATGTGGTTTTCCCAATTCCGGATGGGCCGAGAATTGCTACGATTTCACCTGGTTTTACTTCAAGAGAAATGGGCTCTACAAGCGGGTCATCGTACCCGATGATGAGCCCCTCCAGGGATAAGATGGCAGTGTCGCTCATAGCATCCCCTCGGCCAACCCTGCGAGCGGGTCTTTTTCAAACGGTTGGACATTCAATGTACGACATCTCCAAGTCTAGAAACTACTGTGACGGCCATGTTAACTCCTGGGTGCTAACGGAGTGACCCCTTCTGTTGGGTGTGGTGAACGAATCACTCCGCCAGCGGTTTCAGTCAGGAAGACTTGGTGAAGTTCACTCCTCAATGTCGTACTTTGAATCGAAGTACGTCGAGATCCCCGGGATTGCACTGATGAGGCTGCTGTAACTACCAAGATGCTCTTGGGAATTCACTTCAACCAAACCAGGTGTGTTGAGCACATTTGACAAGATTTGATCGCCACACGCCGACTGAGGTGAAGTCGAATCCACTTGGTGAGAAACCATTGAGTAACAACCTGTGAAATTTTGCCCTTGCATTGGGTAATCTTCCACATACATCTCCGTGTTCAATGCCAGCATAGCATTGAGAATTGCCGTCCGAGTTTGAACGTCAAGCGTTGCTGGATTGTACATAACCGGATGGGACGGTGCAGAGCCATAGGAGGGCAGAAGGATGTATTCCGATTCAGGAAGGCACCAATCTGCGTTATCGCTAACCTCTTCGTTACCACAGTATGAAGCAACGGTTGAATCCTTAGCAAATGCAACATCGCCGACACCTTCAGTCAAGCACTTCACTGCTCCGGAGTAGGAATAGTATGGGGTACCTGATTCTGGTATGCTCGCATTCTCATTAAAGAACGAAGTAATGGTGTTGCGAAGAGATTCAATGTCGTCTTGTGGCCCAACAACAGGTGCGTAGCCTTGTGAAATCAGATGACCCATGGGCAGAAGCATACCTGCTGACTTGAGCCAACCTGTGTGACATGAAGTCTTACCTTCCATCATAGCGAAAGGATCGGTTGATGCATCATCGTCCAGGTAAGCATTGGCGATGTCTGAACCGTTGAGAACTACGGCATGTGCATCATAATGAGTGCGGCCGTCAGACTTCAAGTCCGCAGCCATGGCTGCCAGCCCGTATTCTTTCCATCCTACCCAAGCAGCTCCACCGTCCATGAAGGCGATGTCTGCGTTACCAAATCGTAATGCCTCGATAATCGCTCCTTCAGAAGTAACGGGGTAAAGCGTCACAGTGACTCCCGTTTGTTCGGCGATGAAGTCAGCCAAGACTTGAGGATTCTCAGCAGGGTTTTCGTAATCGTCCTTCATCTCAAAAGCGATGCGGATGTTAGAAATTGTAGGCTCGACAGAGTCGTTGATGGTGAACTTGGTGTCGTAGTATGCCGAAATTCCTGGAACATCTTCAATCAAATTGCCGTATGAAGCAAGGTGTTGTGAAGCATTTGTTGAGGAAATCGCTGGAGTATTGAGAACATCTGTAAGAATAGAGAGACCTTCGGGTGTATCCTTCATAGCAACAAGAGCCTCTTGAACAAGGGTCATGGTGGCTGCGTCACTGGTTGCAGGATTGTACATCACAGGATGGGATGGAGCGTTGCCGTACGATGGCAACAAGATGTAATCGGATTCCGGAAGGCACCATGCCTCGTTCGTGCTCGCATCGTCGTTTCCACAGTAGGATGGGACGGTTGAATCCTTGACGAACGCAACGTCTCCGGCCCCTTCAGAAAGGCACTTAACAGCCCCACTGTAAGAGTAGTAAGGTGTTCCTGAATCAGGAATACTTGAATCTTCACTGAAGAAATTTGTAATGGTAGAACGTAGAGATTCTACATCATTAGCATCGCCGATGACATTGGCGTAACCGTTTCCGATGAGGAAGCCCATTGGAAGAAGCATGCCTGCGGATTTGAGCCACCCAGTATGGCAGGAATTCTTACCGGCCATGAGGGAAAACGGATCTGTTGCAGGGTCATCGTCAAGGTGTGCGGCAGCGATTTCAGAGTCCTTGAGAACTACTGCATGAGCACTGTAATACGTTCGTCCATCCGATTTTTGGTCGGCTGCAATAGCATCCAATCCATATTGTTGCCAGCCAACCCAAGCTGCACCGCCATCCATGAAGGCAATGTCAGCATTGCCAAAACGGAGTGCTTGGAGCGCTGCTCCTTCGGAATCAATAGGATAAAGAGAGACATCCATGTTGAGTTCTTCCCTCATGTAATCAGCAAGACGTTGGGGGTTTTCATCGACGTTTGTATAGTCATCTTTGATGCTGTAAGCAATGACAAAATCTTCTAAATTTGAGCTTTCATTCTCGTCTTCTGAACCAAGACAACCCGCAAGGGATGCTGTGGCGATTAAAAATACAAGTATCGTTGATTTCAAAGTTCGTGTTTTCATGTTATGACCTACCGGTTTAGGCCACCCTAAAAGTACCCCCCTTATAGGTTTTCGTATGCCCTAAAAATGGGCAAAAGTACCCTTCACGCCCTTAAAACAACTTTTGCGGATAGTCCCTCTCGGATTTGAACCGAGGTCGGAGGAACCAGAATCCTCCATGATGGACCGCTACACTAAGGGACTGTATTCGTGGCCAAGAACGAGTCCTTCTTGAAATCAACGGTGAGGATGTCCTCAACTCAAACGAAGCGGAAAAGAACTTTTGAAACCCAAGAAAGCATCATGATGGTCATGAATGACGCCAATGCATATTTGGCCCATGGGCGTGAGGGTTTGGTTTCTGGCCAGAGGTCAATTCCCATGGCTTCTGCTTGCTCGATGAGGTCAGCCATCTCAGCCAAATGCTCCTCTACCGATTCATGAGTCATGAACCATCGGTACCATCGGCCCTATTTTTACCCTCGGAGGATAACGTGAAAAGTTAGCGCAGGTAAAATGTTGATATACCCATGGTCGTAGGAATGTTTATGCAGAAAACACTTGCTTTCTTGATGACCGCTCTACTCCTCCTAGCAGGGTGCACAGAACCTACCGAAGATTCAGTGGCCGATGTAATTGAAGAAATCATCCCCGGTTGTAATGATGAAACGGCATACAACTACAACGAAAGTGCAGGAAATGATCTCGCTTGTTTATCTGAAGAAATCTTAATTCAGGCGGTCAACGACTTCATCAAGCTCATGGATGAAGGCCCCGCTGCGGGAGAAACAGCAGGTTACACCGATACATGGTCAGGACCAATGAACTTAGAGGGTGAGATGATGGATGCAGACGTATTAGAAACGGTCATCTTTAGTCCTGAAGGAGTCTATTTTGAATCATCTGTTGACCTCGGCCCAATGATGACTCTTGAAGAAAAATGGTGGGCGCAACCAACCTCGGACGGCACCATGATCTACGTTGATTACAACGGGGAGAAATTTTCCATGACCAGCGCAACTTCCTATGAAGATGTGATGAAGAGCATCATGGACGACGATGACATGCAAGATGACGAAACTTCCGGTAGAGAAGACAGCAGCAATGAAGGCGCTGAGACAGGCATTGAACCGGAGGAACTTCTCCAAGAAGCAGATTATGACAACAGCGATTCAATGAGTATGGAGGAATTCTTTGTGTTCCTTGAGGAATTGGTTCTGGTGGAGAGGACAGATGAAATGGATAAGGCATTGGAATCAGCCTACGCAGAGGCAGACGAGGACCAGTCTGGTGAACTCACTATTGATGAATTGAACTCGTTTATTTTATCCGTTGACCTCATCTTTGAAGAAATGGATGAGGACACGGGCGAGGATGAAGTGTTCATTTGCGACAACGGTGAAGAAATACCCTTTGATTGGGTCGACGATGGCGACCAGGATTGTTCAGATGGTTCTGATGAAAATGGAATGGACGAGGATGGTTCTGATGAAAATGGGGATTCTGAAGCAGGTATTGACCTGTCCGCATACGACTTTTCGTCGGCTAACTTCTCTCTACTCATGAAACCCATGGACGCTGTTTCCACGTTCGTATTCAGTGCCGAAATGACGGTATTTGACAGCGAAATCCACACGGTGACCATTACCGTCAACGCCCTTTTCGAGATGAGAAGCATTCAGGTTGAAATTGATTCCAACGATGAATCCGGCACATTCACACTCCACACACTCGATGAAATGACTGCAATTCTTGAAGCCGACATGTCGAGTTATGCTTCAACTGAAGCACTTCCATTCACGGTTGAACAGGATTGGTCCGGAAACAACTTTGAATCAATGACACACGACGAAGATGGCAGTCCAGTATTCCTCACCCTCTATGTTTGCATGGAAGGTGTTGACGCTACAATGATTGGAAACAGCAGCGTAATGGAAGTTTGGAACGATACATCTCTTGACACATCGCTGTGTGATACTGAAGTGATGGATGGACACATTTTCGCGGAGAACGAGACATTTAATCTGCCTCTGGAATTCTTCATCAACGACATTTTCAATGGTGTCGCTTCATCGGTGGCTCATGACGGAATGAACATGACCGTAACATACGCACTGGATTCAGAATCGGCCGAGGATTGTACCGAAAACGGTGGAACTTACGACAGCACCATGAACACCTCCCTTTGCACGGAATCCATTGGAATGATCACCCAATCCGACTCTCAAGCGTTCGAACTCGACCTCGGTTTTGAAGACGGTGAAGGGATGCTCTATCAGTATGACGACGTTACAGGTTCAATACTTCTCATCACTACCGAAGACATGTTTGAATGTGAAACAACTGGCGAGTTGATTAGTAGCGATCAGTGGAACGATGGAATAGTGGATTGTTCTGACGGTTCAGATGAACCCGCAACAGAAGACTCTCAATTTGTGGACATGTGGTATTGCGATGCTTTCATGGACACCAATGTTCTCGCAGAGAATGAGTTTTTGAGCGTATGGAACAATACCAATCTCAACATGAGCATGTGTGATACTGACCTGGGCATCGACGACTTGAGCAACAAGGAATGGAATGGGCCAATGAATACGACAAATGTTACCATCCCCAATAATATCTCCATTATGCTCCAAGATGCTGGGGTGGACGATAATGAGATTTGGAATCTCCAGTTTAACGGAACTCACCTCTCTATTCCTTACACCAATTGGAGCAATATTGGAGAGGAATGTATGGGTGATTACAACCAAACAACCGACATCTGCATCGAACACCTTCCTCTCGTGAACGGAGATGAAGAAGCCTTTGAATTCAGTGATCCATTAAATGAAACTCAAATTATATTCTACCAATATGATGGAGAATCTGGCTCGGGGGTATTCATGCATGTCCTACCAATGTTTGAATGCGATTCGGGCGAGTTTATTGATTCAGAATTTTATGAAGATGGATACGAAGATTGTGAGGATGGTAGTGACGAATCCGATTGGGGTTGGGAGGATCACAGTTTCTCCTCTGTTTACGACGAAACCACTTGGGAACTCACAGGATTCAAGTTCTCCGTCTATGAGGACATTGAATCATTCAAGAAAGTTGAGTTTGGTATTGTTGCTGAAGAGGAATACTACACAAACGAAAACCCGAATGTTAAGTTTCTCCATTCAATGGGAGAAGAAACCTTCTCGTATGATGAGAATGGTGTATTTAGTGTATTTTACGGCATTACCATGCTCGAAGAACAGGCTGATCTTGAAGGCTATTCCTATGAAGACCAATGTCACGTTATTATCGCCATGGCCTATGATTCCAGCGACACCATGACCGGAAGTTACAGCGAGTATGTTTGCTTCTATGATGAAAATGGAAACAACGGCGATATGTCAGTTTATACCATCATGGCAGGAGATGCTCCGTTTTTGTTTGAAGGAGCCGCTGAGGACTATTCAATCGTTCTTTCATACTGTGATACCGACTATGATGAAGATGGAACTGAAATTCGTACCTGTGAAGAGGTAGATGATGTTGGATTCGGTCTCAAAGATGCCATGACCTCTGAAACGGATTTGCGTGATGAGGATTACATGGATGCTATGGCTGAAGATGGCCAATACATTTTCTTTGTTGATGCAGATGATTCGGGAACACTCTCTGAGGGCGATATGATCTACATTACCAACAACGGTGGAGTTGAAGAATCATGGAACACCGTTCGGCTCTACTCTTCCTCAGCCGACGCCTACAGCGACGAAAATCCATCTCTGCCAGGATTCACAGGTATGCTCGCCACGCTTTCATTGCTTGGTGCAGCTTTCATTCGCCGCCAAGAAGCATGAACGATACGCAAGCCTTGAAGGTAAGCCGCTCAAGGCCCCTTCATGAGTGAAGTACCTGAAGGTGTCAACTTTGCTCCCGCCTCTCGTCGCTCTGCGCGTCCAACGGCGACAATGACCCTCACCCGAGATGGCCCCGAAGGCGTTGAAGTACTCCTGGGTAAGCGTTCCATAACCATGAGAGCCTTTCCCAATTACTGGGCTTTTCCAGGTGGGGGCGTATCATCTGTAGACACGAAAGCAGTTGAGTCATTTCCACAACTCGAAGGAAGAGAAGCAACAACAATCGCTTGTATATTGAGAGAGATGAGTGAGGAACTTGGCCTCGTTCCTGCTACAAATAGATTAACCGCAGTTCCTTTAGAAGCAAGATTAGCGATTGTCAGTGACAAAAAGAACTGGCTCCCAATGGCCATGAACGCCGCCTTCCCTGTGTCAAGGGAGAACATCAAGGTACTCAGCCACCGGATTACGCCTCCCTTTGGACCTGTCCAATTTGACAACGCATTCCTCCATTTCCACGCTGGTTCATCAAATCAGATGCCTGAAATTGATTTAGAACCTCAAACCGAATTTACCGAAGTCAAATGGGCACGACCTCTGGATATTCTTTCAAAATGGCGTTCTTACGAGATGAAAGTGGCTCCACCCGTAGTCACGCTTCTGATGGAAATTGAACGGACACTTGACCGATTTGATCGCAACATGGAAAAGGCAGCAGATGACATTGCTTTGAGACTTCCCGGACGACGCTCAATCCTGTTTGCCCACGGTGTCGAAGTCATCCCGATCAAGACTGCAACGTTACCGCCAGCAGACCATACCAACGCCTACATGGTAGGTGACCCCGAAGGAGATTATGTCCTGGTAGACCCTGCTGTTCGCATGCGAGAGGACATGGAATCTTTGGCAACGGCTATCGACCGACACAAGGGCACCCTTGTGGCGGTCATTTTCACACACAGCCACGGCGACCATCTTGCCGACATAGGTTTACTTCGCGAAGCGATTGATGCTCCTATTTGGGGTAGTGAATATACTTCTCGTAGCGTCCCATGTGACCGTATTCTCTGTGATGGAGATGAACTTCAACTCGGAGAACAATGCTGGGAGGTACTCATAACTCCAGGCCATCATCCCGGCCATATTTGTCTACTCGGAGATGCTGGATTGATCGCAGGGGATATGGTCGCCGGAATCGGAACCATACTCATCCCACCTCAAACAGGTAATATGAACGAGTACATCTCTCAACTAAAGCGACTCAAGGAAACAAAGCCGCATCTGATATTCCCCAGTCACGGCCCAGTGATTGCCCTACCAGAACAAACCATTCAACGGTACATAGATCACCGGAGCGCTCGGCATCAGCGCGTTTTAGATGCTGTAATTGCCGGCCAATCATCCGTTAACGAAATTGCAAAAACTGCATATGAAGATACACCTGACGCCCATCCAGGCCTTGCAATTGACCAAACATTATCCCATCTTCTCGCTCACCAAGAAGAAGGAAATCTCACACAGAAAAACGGTATTTGGACCGTACAATAAGGAGGATAAATTATGCCAAGAAGAGTTGTTATCAACAAAGCAGGGGGCGTTTCCGCAATCGCCGTCCAATCCATGGACATGCCAGAACCCGGAAAGGATGAAGTCCGAATCAGAGTCGTATTTGCGGGGATTAACTTTGCAGATTTACTAATGCGGATGGGATTTTACAATCCACGCCCACCTTACCCGTTCACACCGGGTTACGAAGTCAGTGGCTATGTTGATGCCCTAGGCCCTGGAGTCACTTCATTCACCATTGGACAACGCGTTGTGGCTGCAATGCGTAATGGAGGGCAAGCAAGCCATGTGACGTGTGAAACTTCCAGAATCATTACAATTCCCGACACAATTTCACTTGAATCTGCTGCTGCAACTCCAGTGGTTTACCTTACTGCTCATCATATGCTTCACTATCTTGGACACATGAATACTGACCATTCCGTTCTCATTCACGGAGGCGCAGGAGGCGTTGGCATTGCAGCGCTTCAGCTGTGTAAATGGGCTGGTGTAGAGAAGGTCTGGGCCACCTCATCTGCTCCTAAGCACGAGATCATCAAACAATACGGAGCACGCGCCATTGACCGACATAACGAGAATTTCGTTGACATTATTCGAAGAGAAACCAACGGGCGGGGAGTCGACCATGTTCTCGACCCCATCGGGGGAGAGCACCTCAAGCGAAGCCTCTCGGTTGTTGCAGAAGGTGGGCGTTTGTACACCTACGGACTCTCAGCAGCAGCTCCCACCTCAAAACGTTCCCTTCTCAAGGCACTTTTTGCGATGAGAAAAACACCAAAATTTGACCCTCTACGGCTCATGACGCGAAACCGTTCCGTATTTGGGGTACACATGGGTACATGGAGCGATGAGGGCGTCATGCAAACTCAGCTTGACCGCATTCTCAAAGGAATAGAAGATGGGAATCTCAATCCTACCGTCGACAGTATATTCCCCGCTGAAAAGGTTCAAGATGCGCATCAGTACATTCACGACGCTAAAAACATCGGAAAAGTCCTGCTGCAATTCTCACAAGATGATGGAGGGGCGGTACAATGAAGCGGAGCTTTGGACGATTGAAGATTACGACCCTTATTCTCCTCGTACTTCCTCTTGTAAGCCTTGCTGGATGTACATCGGAATCGGAAAATTGGATACGGCTTGATGCTGATGAATTCGCAACTGCGATTGATGAGGAAGCAGGTGCCTTCCTTCTTGATACTCGCACTCAAGATGAATGGGAAGCGGATGGTCATCTTGAAAATGCGACACTTATCCCACACGATAAATTATCTGAACGAAGCAGTGAGTTGCCAGATGACAAATCCACAACTATTCTCCTCTATTGCCGCAGTGGAAACCGTTCTCAAGCAGCCGCCGAAACACTCCTCGACCTCGGGTATACCGATGTGCGAGACCTTGAAAGTGGAATAGTGGGCTGGAAGGATGCTGGATATTCTGTCATCTACGGTGCATGAAGAACCTTCAATAAACCTCAACTTCACAAGGATAACAAGGGGTAGCAAAATGAAGAAAGCAATGTCAGGTTTTGATCTACGGGCCATTGCTCGTGAATTAAACGAATTGGCCGGTGCCTATGTCAAAAAAGCATACATGCCCCACTATGAACAAGTCGTGCTTCGCCTCAATCCGAAAGGTGCAGACCAATCGGACTTGGTATTGGTACGAGGTGAGCGAATATACACGTCACAACGAGACCGCCCGATGCCGATGACGCCTCCCCCGTTCGCCATGGTTTTGCGAAAGCATCTACGGAATGCTCGTCTAACGGCTGTAAATCAAGTTGGTTTTGACAGAGTGTTATCCTTTCATTTTGACACCAAAGGAGGAGAGCGAACCCTTTACGTCGAAGTATTTAGAGACGGAAACATCATCTTAGCAGATGAAAATGGAATTATCGTTCAGCCCTTAACCCACGCCTCATATGCCGGAAGGACACTCAAGAAGGGCGTTGAATATGTCCCACCACCTGCCGCATTAGACCCGTACTCCCTAGATTTAGATGCTGTAAAATCTCTTCTTGAAGAATCGGACCGCGACCTGGTTTCCACACTTGGTGGAAAAGCGAACCTCGGAGGAACTCACGCTAATGCAGTTTGTGAACTTGCTCAACATGAACCCAATATGGACCCTCTAGAAGCCGATGCTGAAGCCATATATGGTGCACTGAAATCACTATTGGAAGATTTGGATTCAACAAAAAATGGCCACCTCATCGTTCAACTCAGCGATGATGATGGTGAAAACTGGTTATCCACGTACGAGTCTTTGCCTTTGGTCGAGCAACACCAATGGCTCGAGAAGAGGACCAAAGAAGCTACGCCTATTCTCTTGCCCTCACACAAAGGGAAGCCCGTTGTAAGTTTCTCCTCACTACGCCTCGCAGTGGATTCATGGAAAGGAAGCCATGATGCTCATGCACTGCAACGAAGAGAAGAAGAACGCTTCGAGCAGGCGGGCCCCGGTCGCGGACAATCTACAGATGCAGATCGCCTCGGCCGAAGAAAGACCCAGCAGGAGAAGGCCCTAGCCGGATTTGGAGTGAAAATCGAGAAACAGCAACGCCTAGGTCATCTCATTCAAGAACATTGGACCCACGTAGAAAGTCTTCTCAATCAAACCAAAGAAGCGGTAGAAGCAAACGGATGGGATGCTGTCAAAAAGGCATCCAAATCAATCCCGTGGATCACTTCAATTAACCCTTCAAAACGAGAAATCAACGTGATTTTACCCGATGAACAAAACGAACCGAAAGGCCCACAAGTTTTGCTTGAACTCGACGCCACGGTTTACCAGAATGCACAACGATACTTTGACTCCGCAAGAAAACAGAAGAACAAGACCAGCGGAGCCGTTGATGCTCTAGAAGAAACTGAGCGGCAATTGAAGCGAGCAAAGAAGAAAGAAGAGAAGCAAAAGGCAAGTGGTAAACTCAACCGGTTGAAGCGTAGCAAACGAATGTGGTTTGAGCAACACCGATGGGGTACAGTGAGTGGAGGCCACCTTTTGGTTGGAGGCAAAGATGCAAAGGGAAATGATTCCGTCGTCAAAAAGCATCTTTCGGGCTCTGACATGTACCTTCACGCAGACCTTCATGGTGCGCCCTCCTGTAGCCTAAGAGCAACTCAAGGGTTTGCACTGGAAGAACGAAGGCCAACCCATCTTCCTGCAGACATACCAGCCTATCGGCTGGTAGACAAACTTGGAGATGAGCGCATCAATGAAGAGAAGTTGAACCAAGCTGCTATGCTGGCACTTTCTTGGAGCAGGGCTTGGAACAGTGGAGGCTCCCATGGAACGGTCTATAGCGTCAAGCCTGCACAAGTTTCGAAGACTGCACAGACGGGCGAGTACGTTGGAAAAGGTGCATTTATCGTCCGTGGCCAACGAACCTGGTACAAGGATTTGAATGTTGAAATTGGAATTGGAATCGTTGCTATCAATGGAGTCCCCCTCATGATGACTGCCGCTCCGGATGAAATTCGTACAATGTGTCCACGTTACGCAATTTTAAGACCAGGCCTTACCAAAAAAGAACGAATAGCGAACCAAATCTACAAGGTTACCGGGCTATCTACAGACGACTTGCTTGGCGTACTGCCAGGCGCCTGTGAGGTTGTTGAGGAGCATGGAATATTTTCTCACCCACTCCCGCTTAAGGAGGAAGAATGATGGATGAGAATACGCGCTCAAGTCCTGAAATGTGGGACAGAAGATTCGGATTAGAGGCGTTCGCATACGGCAAAGAGCCTAATGTGTGGCTCAAAAACCGTATTGAATCCATGAACCCTGATTCAAATTCCAAAGCCCTATTTCCAGCCGATGGCGAAGGAAGAAATGCCGTTTGGGCTGCTGGGGAGGGATGGAATGCTGAAGTCTTTGACCTCTCCGAAGAAGGGAAAAAGAAGTGCGTGCAACTTGCTGAGAGTTACAATGTAACCGTAGAGTATCATGTCGATGATTTGGTGCTTCGTTCATTTGAAACCGAAGATTATGACCTCATTGCATGCTCTTGGTTCCACACACCTACACCGATTCGGCAGCGCCACATGCCTCGCATGCTTCACGCATTGAAGCCGGGCGGACACTTCGTCATGGAAGGCTATCACAAGAGTCAATTTCCCTTAACCAGTGGCGGACCGAAATCGTTAGATTTACTGTTTGACCTCGATACCATTCTTGCCGAATTAACCGGTCCTCATGCACCTGAAATGTCAATTATACACGCATCGGTTGAAACCACAGTGCTCAATGAATCTGATTTACATCGTGGAGAGGCTCGAGTTGTTCGATTGCATTTAGTGAAAACAGAACCTATTGCAGGCATCAAAATGAAGTAGAAGTAGAATTTAGCCTGTCATATGCGCATAATTTGGCTGGTTTTTATTTTGCTGACGTCAAGTTTTGCCTCTCCTTTAGTTAACAATTCGGCCGCACAGAGTGTAGTGGCCGCTGTAGAATTGAGCTGTACTGCACCTTACCCAAGCGGTAGCGTGGAAATCGCAGTCCATCCTGGCGCAACATTGACTGGATATGCAGACTGCACGGTTAGCAATCCTTCACTTCACACTGAGAAAATCGCAATCGAAGTAACCGCAGATGGACTAGCAACCGCTGCTCCTGGATCAATCTATCTTGCATCGGGTGATGAATCGGACTTCCAAGTCGCCATAAGGGCCGACAGTCAAATGGCCGTACAGTCAAGGTCACTCACCATCACGGCATCTGTTCAAGAAACAAGTGGTTTGCCGCCTCCCAATCTTGCTGAGAGTTCTGTGAACATGATGGCAAACATCTTGCAGCATGCTGGACTCAGCCTGGAAATGACAAATCCTGTTGCGATGATAGAGACAGGTACAATTGAAAGTTTACAATATAAGATCTACAATCAAGGCAATGGCATAGATCAATTCATCCTTTCCACAAATGGTGATGTTGTTAATGGAGTAAGCGCATTTTCCCTCCCGTTCACTGGGATTGAAGTCGAACCCAATGGGCCCCCTGCACTCTTTAGAATCACAGTAAACACGCCAGCAGATGGCTCCGATTGGCCGTTAAACGCAGATGGAGTCCACACCCTGGCGGTAGATGTTGAAGTGATTGTCAAGAGTCAATTCAGCTGCGAATATACCAATGAGTGCATGTCGATGAGTTTGACTCAGAAGGTTATTTTCTTTCAAAACCAAACGTTAGAAGAACTAACAGAAGCGAATGAATTGTCAAGTTCTACAGATCAACAAATGTTGATTTATGGAGGGACAGGGGCGACGTTACTTTTTCTGCTGTTCATATTCTTTGCAATGAGAAAAAAGCAATCTTGAACGAAGATAGACTTCAATCACATTCATCGTGATGCAAATAACCGATTCCTTAGAGACCAGCCAAATCAATACTCATGAAAGAACTGCTGTTCTTTGATGAACCATCACTTCTTTCGCTTAAATGAACGAGGAGGAGAGCCTCTACGTCGGGAAAAGTTTGCTCTTGATGGGCGGGGTCCAGAACGTGGACGGGGCGGAGGTGCTCTCTTGCCCGTGTGTTCCTTCTTCTCCCCACTGTCTTCACTACGAGAGTTGTTTTCTCGGCTAGGAGCAGAACGGCCGTGATATCCACTGTCTTCACGGGGCTCACCACGACGTCCACCATCACGACCACCACGGTTCTCGCGTCGGTCGTTACCTCGCTGGTTGTAGCCACCGCCACCACCATCTCGGCCACCTTGGCGACCTCCACGGTTGTCATTGCGGTCATTTCCACGCTGATTGTCGTTGCGACGGTTTCCACCTTCGCGTTCACCGCTGTTATCACGGCGGTCATTTTGTGAGCCACCATCATTTCCTCGGTCATCGCCACGACGGTATCCGCCGTCACGTTGGTTACGTTCATTGCGATTGTAATCGGGTCTACCGCCATCTCGGCGTCCATAATTTCCGCCACCGCCATCTCGACGACCGCCGTCTCTGCGACCGCCATCTCGACGCCCATAGCCTCCGCCGCCGCCATCTCGACGACCGCCATCTCGACGTCCATAGCCTCCGCCGCCGCCATCTCGACGACCGCCATCACGACGGCCACCATCTCGGCGACCACCATCACGACGTCCACGAGAACGTGGCTCGGGAGGGATGTATTCAACTTCAAAAGTAGGAAGGGAGCCAAAGTCGGGTGGAGTAAAATCTACGTTAACACCAACATTTTTCTGAAGACGATGGTACATTTTCTTCTGAGGGCGCTGAACAAGAGATACGACTACACCACTTGCTCCACCGCGAGCAGTTCGTCCACTACGATGCTTGTACGCCTTACCATTTTCCGGAGGATCATAATGAATAACACAGTTGACTCCTTCAACATCCAAGCCTCTTGCGGCAACGTCTGTAGCGACAAGAGCCATGCATTCTCCATGCTTGAAAGCCTGCATAGCCCGGTCACGTTGTCGTTGTGAAAGGCCACCGTGCAGTCCTCGAACACCGAGGCCGTCATCAAGCAACTCATCATTCACACGCTCCACACCGAGTCGGGTGCGACAAAAGATTATTGTTCGTCCACAATTACGAATTAATTCAGCAGAAATCGGAGATTTCTTGGCATGGGGCATAAGCCAGAAATGATGCTCCATATCTGTAATTGATACTTCTTCAGCACCAACCTCAAGACGAACAGGTTCCCGTTGATAGCGCTTGATCAAATCCCCAACTTCGTCGTCAAGTGTTGCACTAAAGAGTACAGTTTGCCGGTCGGGAAGGCATCGGTCAAGAATGTCGCAGACAGGTTCCATGAACCCCATGTCAGCCATTCGGTCGGCTTCGTCAATGATAACAACTTCAACATCCTTGAGGACAACTGCACCTCGTTCCATCAAATCAAGCAGACGCCCTGGGCAAGCTACGACAATGTCCAATCCGCGCTCAAGGGCTCGGTATTGATTCTTGTAAGAAACTCCACCATAGATGGTCCCAACAGTTCTGTCAATAACCCGAGCAAGTGGCTTGAGAACACCATAGATTTGTTCAGCCAACTCTCGGGTTGGAGTTAGAATAAGAGCGCGAGGACGGTTTGGCTCGGCAAAAGAGACTTTTTCCAGCATAGGAAGGCCAAAAGCCAATGTTTTACCGGACCCTGTCGGCGCTCGGCATGAGACATCTTTGCCTTCCATCGAAGGAGGTATAGATTCTACTTGAACTTCGAACGGCTCGTTAATACCTTGCGAAGACAATACTTCCGCAAGTGCATCGCTTATGCCGAGGTCTTGAAAGGAACCCATTGGTACACCCAATGTGAAGCCCCCGCCGCTCCCTATTTAGCATGAACCGTTCAAAGCAGGAAAAATCGGGCCTTGGATTCAAACATCTCGTGTGACGTACATTGCCACAGCATTACCCCCGCCAAGGCAAAGAGTAACGACTCCTGAAGACGCTTCAATGCGTCGCATGACCCCTAACATGGTGATGAGACAACGCGTTCCACTCGCACCGAGCGGGTGGCCTAAACTAACTGCTCCACCGTGAAGATTGAAGCGATCGTCAGGAATTCCGACTTCTTGAGCCACAGCACATGATGCAGATGCAAATGCCTCGTTATGTTCGTAGACATCAACGTCCAATACCTGAAGTTCATTTCGTTCAAGCAGCATCTTAACTGCGGGGATAGGGGCGCTCATGACACGAGCAGGTTCAACTCCGGATGTGCAATAGTCGCGGATGTATGCAATAATTTCCCAACCTTGTTCCCGAGCAAAGGATTCTTCTGCGACTAAGATCGCACTTGCTCCATCATTAAGCGTACTGGCATTACCGGCAGTGACCATGCCTTCACGGTCAAATGCCGGACGTAATTTTCCAAGAGATTCAATGGTCGTTTGGCCCCGAACTCCTTCGTCAGAATTGAAGGTGATTGGATCTGCTCTTCGTTGTGGAACCTCTATGGAGAAAGTTTCCCAGTCAAACCAACCTTGTTCCCAAGCATTGGCAGCCCGTTGTTGACTTCGTAATGCGAAATGGTCAGCATCTTCACGGCTGATATTGCATTCCTTTGCAACCGTTTCCCCGGTGAGACCCATGTGAACATCATTGTAAACATCCCAGAGGCCATCATGAATCATTGAATCAATGAGTGTGGATGAACCCATTTTAGCACCTTTTCGTTGGCCCATGAGCAATTGTGGGGCGTTACTCATACTCTCCATGCCCCCTGCAACAATGGCTTTGTATTCGCCCGCACGAATACTGTTCGCAGCCATCATGGCCGCCTTGAGCGATGAACCGCATACTTTGTTGATGGTTGTACAAGGGGTTGAAACCGGTAGTCCAGCACCCAGAGCGACTTGACGAGCAGGGTTCTGTCCCGCTCCTGCTTGGAGAACTTGACCGAAAAGGACCTCGTCAATAACACCGGACTGAGCGTCAATGTTGACTCGATTTAGCAACTCCTTCACAGAGAATACACCGAGTTCAACCGCTGTGAACGGCGAAAGAGTACCGAGAAATTTTCCGATGGGGGTGCGAGCAACGCCGCAAATAACTGCTTGAGGCTGGGACATGATTCTTCCACCCACTGAAACGCTTTGAAGGTGCGCGTCACCCAAGTTGGAAGGTGAGAAGGCTTGATGAAGCGAACCCGCTGGGAGATGCATGGCCAAATTCAAGACCAACTTGGAACTCTCAAGAAAAGCGGACGAAATGCGAAATGTCGAAGTGCAATTGGATTTCACTCCAAATGCCCTTGCATCAGTCCTTTACCGACAAGGCGACACCGTTGTCTTAGCCTGCTGTACCAAAGAATCCAAACTCCCACGTTGGTTCCCTCGTGATGCAACAAAAGGCTGGGTCCATGCTGAGTACTCACTTTTACCAGGTTCAACAGATTCCAGGTTTCGCCGAGAGCGAAATGGAGCAAAGGGTCGGACGCAAGAAATTGAACGCCTTATCGCTCGTTCACTCCGAGCCGCTGTAGACCTAGAAGCACTAGGGCCCGTTGCCCTGAACATCGATTGTGATGTGCTAAACGCAGACGGCGGTACTCGTTGCGCATCCATCACTGCAGCAAACATCGCCCTTCGTTTGGCTGTTCGCCGATTGATAGCGAGCGGGGATTGTCTACCTTCTGACCTCCGGCCGACATTTGAACAACGCAAAGAGGGGTGGACTGCTCCTTCACTGTCAGACATTGAACAGAAAAATCACGAAATGGACGTCATACCTCATGACCTCGCCGCTGTTTCGGTAGGATTGATTGATGGTGATGTTTACCTTGACCTCGATTATATCCTGGACTCAAATGCAGATGTTGACATGAACGTGATCAAAACGAGCGATGGAAAATACGTCGAAATTCAAGGTACTGGAGAAGAATCTACCTTCTCTGCTGATGAACTGAGCGCCCTATTGGCTCAGGCTGATGGTGGAATGGAGACACTGTTCAAGATGCAAACTGATGTCTTGAACGGAGCAGTTTGAGGCCCATTAGAGCTTTTTTTGAACAGCCCGGTGGAGACGCTACATCGGAAGGCTTGATATGGCGAGGGCACTCGCCAAGAATAAACGGGTTAGTAGCTTAGTTGGGAGAGCGCGGCACTGAAGATGCCGAGGTCGCTGGTTCAAGTCCGGCCTAACCCACCAACATTCATTACCGTGAGGAAGAATCATGAATGGCCAAAGCGACATGACTGATTTTCAGACTCCACAGCGACTGGGTGCTGTCTTATCTGGCATTTTCTTGATTTGCTTTGGGATGCCGTTTACCCTTGTTCCATTCTTGATACTGCCTGTCGGTTTTGGTGAAAGTGTGATGCTGAGCATCTTTATGATTTGCTTCTCTTTACCGTTTCTATTTGCAGGCCTAATGGTCCAATTAGGCGGATGTATTTCGATACGAATGGCACTCTTCCCAGAGAGTAAATTTACGCTTAAACGGCTGCAAAAAGAACGTGAACGAACAACGCCTAGAGACTTTCTAGAAGAATTCCATGCCGCCCCATCACCATCTGAAATCTCGGAACCAGCCCCTCGGGCAGAGATCGAAAACAGCGGAAATTTTTGGGATAATGTCGCCTCCAAATAAGAAATCAGTCGCCCATTTTCCTTAATTTGAAGCATTGATGCCCAACTGCACATATCTATAGAACGGCTCTTAGTGAACGAACCCCTCAACGATAAAGAGAAAAGGGTTCATGAGGAAGTTCCGTCTTGCCCTCATTATGGGCAAGGGAGCGGCAGACCACGAGGCGCCTCTCGACGCTCATGAAGAGCATACAAAATCTCGAAACAAGGAGACAAAGGAACTCCAAGAAATTCGCCAGCGGCGGATGGGCGGTGGAAAACGTTTCTTGTCAAACATCGAAGATTTCGTGTTGATGGGAGGACTCGTTTACGGGATGCTGTTTGCTTTACTCCTCTTTTCAATGTCCTCGGGGGTCTTTGGCAATACGACTGCTCTTGACCACAAAGCGTCCACTACTTTTTTGGACATTGGCGATGAATGTGAAGAAATCTCTGATGAACCTTGGCTCAATATATTCCCAGACCCAGACCGAGAATTATTCTCTATTGCCGGCCATAATCTGCCGAATGGAGTAGCGTTCCTCAACTATTCCATCGAAGACAAAGGTGGAGCAAATGATGTTGCGATGACCGATGAAACAACTCGTATTGTTGATGAAGAGGTGAATAACTCTGGTAGAGCATATTTCAAAGCACCGTTCTCCGACTTGGCCGAAGGTGAATACAACCTAAAATTCCGACTAACGGTGTATGAAGAAAACAACATCAGTTCTCCTCTGGTCATGCAATCAATGACCAAAGCCGTTAGTTTTGAACTCACTATATCAAGCGAGGCGCTCTCCTTCCTTCCGTTCGTTGACGACACCGAGCATTCTGACGTTCGTATCGCCGATGCTGGCTCGCGTTCCTGCTGGACAGTCCAAGACCTCGGAGATTGGGGTTACTTGCTGATGGGTGCCGAATTAGGCGGTGGACGTGAAACCGCTATGCTTACCGGAGGTGCGGCCGGAATCCCTGCATGGTGGATGGCATTCATTTCGCTCTCACTTTCAATCATCTCATTGCTTGTTCTTTACCCGCTCATGTACAAGGTCTACCACCAAGATACCGACGATATCCTTTCCCGCAATCACATTGCTAGACTGGTAGAAGATACCGTCACTGAGATTGCAAATCGCCTCAATGTCGAGGTCGATCATGATCTATTCAAAGTGGAGACAAGGGACCTGTCCATTGACATTATGGTGGCCTACAAGAACACTGAAAACACACTCTCGGACGCAAAGGAAATACGAGCAGAAATTCTTCGGAATATTCTCGAAGAGTTTGCAATATTCAGAGTATTCAAGCCTGTTCAGCTCAATGTCCGAATCATTGGCGCAGGCCAATCAATAGATTTCGACTCCGGAGTTGGAATCGGAACTCGTGTCGTCAGTGGTGAAGAAGCCGAAGAACGTCAAGATTACTCCTCCTTCTTTTCAGAGTTGCACTCACTCTCAAGAGTTGAAGACGATGTTCGGGACAGCCTTGATCTCTTCTTTACCCGTCGCAACGACGTTGAAATGAAGGGTGCCGTCGTTACAAGCGACGATAGAGTTGTCTTCGTTTCCGTCATCTACAGACCAACCCAAAGATTTGCCTTCTTCCGATTTGACAAAACCTCAACGCAGATCAAAGATGAATTGTTTACCTTTATCTCAGAGCGTAATGAAGAACTTCTTGGCACTCAAGAATTGGTTGTGAAAACTCGAAACGAAGTTTCAACCCTCGCTGACCGTTCCGGGGCGGGTCGTGTTGAGAGAAAATCTGCCGATGATGACAGAATCGTAGCCATTGCGCGCCAAGATGGACTAGGCGGCCGAATGCTCCAAACCAAATTCCTTGGAGACACGCTTTCAACCGTTGAATACATGGCTAATGAGAAGCGTGAAATGATCAACAAATGGGGCTTTTGGGGATTGATCGTCTTCGTTTGGATTCCGTTCATGGCCTCTGGCGTACTTGTCGGAGCCATGCTGGGCTTGCTCTCACGCATGCAATTCATGCGCGTGCTCTTAGCCACGTTTGTTGGAGGGTCGATCGCTTCGATCACATGGGCCTATACTGCTGAAGGAATTGTGAAATTCATGCACCAGTACAAGCTCGAGGTATTCATCCCGATGATCATTATCGTCTTCATCCTCATGGCAGTCCTGCATATCCGTTCAACCAAGATGCGCCGTCAAACCGAATTGTTTGAAGATACGCTTCTCGACAACTTCCACGCAGACATCGTAGCAAAGTACGGCGACCAGTGAGGCGGTTCCATGGACCAACAAACATTACGAGAGGGCCGAGTCGGCCATGTTGGAGATTCCGTCACCCTTGGAATTGTCACCGTAAGTGACCGTGCAAGTCAAGGAGTGTATGTTGATGAAGGGGGTCCTGCAATTCTTTCTTTCTTTGACGAAGCCATCAGGAGCCCTTGGACCGCCCATTACCGATGTGTTCGCGACGAGCAAGAAGACATTGAGAACACCCTCAAGACCTTGACCGATGAATTCGGGTGCGATGTCATCGTTACAACCGGTGGCACTGGACCTGCTTCAAGGGATGTCACGCCTGAGGCTACGATTGCTGTTTGCGATAGAATGATGCCCGGTTTTGGTGAACAGATGCGTAGCATATCGCTCGCCTACGTGCCAACTGCAATATTGTCTCGCCAAGTTGGTGGCCTCAGAGGCTCAAGCCTCATCTTCAATCTGCCCGGGCGACCAAAGGCGATTCGAGAGACGATTGATGAGATTTGGAAGTCTGTCCCATACTGTGTCGATTTAATGAACGGCCCTTACATGGAGATGGACTCTGAGATTTGCGACGCATTTCGGCCCAAAGGCGCTTCTCGCAACTGAGACCCCCATCGCCATATTGATGTGCTGGCCGCATCAGCCGAAGATTGGAGATTGAAGATGAGAGGCAATATGTTGATTCGGGGCGCAACGATGGTTCTACCAAATCAAACCATTATAGGAGATTTAAGAATTCAAAACGGAGTCATTGACACCATTGACACTACAGGTTCTCTAACACCCCAAGACGATGAACTCTTAATCGAAGCAGAAGGCCTCCACCTTCTCCCCGGAATGATTGACCCTCAATGTCATTTCCGCGACCCTGGTCAACCTGAGAAGGAAGATTTGGGGTCTGGTTCGGCCGCAGCGGTCAGCGGAGGAGTGACCTCATTCCTTGATATGCCCAACAACAAACCCTCCATTACCACAATGGAAGGAATGAACATGAAATTGGACACTGCATCCAAAAAATGCGTAAACAATTATGGCTTTTTCATTGGAGCAACTCCGGATAACGTTTCTGACCTGCAAGAAGCCGTTGGAACTCCCGACGCCCCACTCGCCATACCAGGGATTTGTGGCATCAAGGTATTCATGGGATCCTCTACGGGTACGCTCTTGGTTAACGAGAGAAAAGCCTTGGAAACTATTTTCGGAAACACTGCAGGCTTAATCGCCGTACATGCTGAGGATGAACAACGGCTCATAGAGCGGTTTGAGGTATTCAAATCTCGAACTGACATCGCTGCACATGCTGAGTGGAGGGATGATGTCACCGCCCTCTTGGCGACTGAGCTCGCAGTTGAACTGGCCCAATCCACTGGCCATCGTTTGCATGTACTTCACTTGACAAGTGGCTTAGAAGCGGATTGGCTCGAGGGAAAGACTACGCTTCCAAGTCAGGCTGGAGCAGATGGAGCAATCATCACAACCGAAACGCTTCCTCAGCACTTGACGTTTGACGAAGATGACGTGACACGAGAAGGGACTCGTCTGAAAATGAATCCACCAATTCGTTACAAGAAGGACCGCGAACTGCTTTGGAATCACATGATAAATGGAACAATCCAATGCATTGCGACGGACCATGCACCCCACACGTTGGAAGCAAAGGCCCTCGGTTTCCCAAAGGCGCCTAGCGGCATGCCCGGTGTTGATACATCGCTCGCAGTCATGCTCACACACGCAAAAGATGGAAAATGCAGCATTGAAGATGTTGTACGTTGGATGTCAACGAATGTTGCGGATTGCTACAACATGACCGGCAAAGGTCTCTTGCAGGAAGGAAATGATGGCGACATCGTCTTGGTTGATATGATGAATGAAGCTGTGGTAGAAGACAAGAATGCTTGGAGCAGAGTTGGCTGGAGCCCCTTCAGAGGCCATGCACTCGTAGGTTGGGCTCAAGTAACGGTTGTTGCAGGAATACCTGTCTTTGAACGAACGACAGCAACTGGGCAGAAAGGGAAAATCTTGGTTGAGCCCGGTGAAGTTGGCGAACCAATCATCATGACGCCTTGGGAATAATCACGCATCAAGATGATACAGTGCTCGATATTTTTCTTCAATATAATTGAGGAAGGGTTCTGGCGTAGGGGCTTTCCCGGTGGCGTCTTGTATGAGTTCACTCGGAGTGACTTGGCTACCACGTTCATGTATTCTAGGGCGAAGCCAGTCCAACATTGGACTCCAGTCACCAGAGGAAATCATCTTGTCAATATCGCCGAGGTCATTGCGCATGGCCTCCAACAGTTGGGCAGCATAGAGGTTACCAAGCGTATACGTCGGGAAGTAGCCAAATGCGCCCATAGACCAGTGAATGTCTTGGAGGCATCCAAGCCGATCATCTGGAACATCGACTCCAAACCATTCCTTGAACATAGTATTCCATGCAGTCGGCAAATCTTCAACGGCGAGGTCTCCGTTGAACAGTTTCTTTTCAATTTCATACCGCAGCATTACGTGTAAGTTGTAAGTCACTTCATCCGCCTCTACGCGAATAAAACCTTTTTCTACCGTATTGGCGATTTGGTTCATGGTTTGTGAATCCCACTCTGGCGCTTCGGGGAACTCAGCATAAAAGAGTGGCAAAGCAACATCCCAAAAGGCAGCAGTACGGCCAATCTGGTTTTCCCAAAAGCGGCTCTGAGATTCGTGAACACCTAGCGATACAGCTTCACCTCGTGGAGTAAAACGATGCGTTCGGTCAAGACCCTGTTCGTAAAGAGCATGACCGGTTTCATGCATCACCGCATACAAACAGGAAAAGGGATCCTTGTCGTCAAACCGTGTTGTGAAGCGCGTATCTCCTGGCCAAAGTCCTGCTGAGAATGGATGGGTTGATGCATCCATGCGTCCACCTTCAAAATCAAAGCCCATTCGTGAGGAAATCCCCTCACAAAACTTTTCTTGGGCAGGAATCGAAAATCGAAGACCTTCGGGGAGTTTTGGAGCCGTCTGGTTGTTCTGTGCATTGGTGATGGACTGAAGCAAAGGTACCAAACGTTGCTTTAGGCCTTCAAAGAGAGGGTCGTAGTCGGCAACGGTCATACCGACTTCGTACTCGTCTAACAGCACATCATACGGTGTGCTGGTCACACCGAGATATCCGATTTTTGTTTTTGTCATATCGATCAGGGCTTCTAATGTGTCTTTAAACATCGAAAAGTCAGAAGCGGCCCGTGCCTCCTGCCATGCAACAAGAGCTTCAGAACGAGCTTTGGCGAACGCTTCTACGAATTCCTTTGGCAGCTTGACTGCTTGATCAAACGCCCGACGCATTTCACGGACGTTTGCAGATTGGTCTACATTCAGGTCTTCCGATTCAAGATGTGTGAGCAGCGTGCCCATTTCAGGGTCAGTAAGATGTTGATGACGCTTCCCCGCCAACCAAGCAAGAATTTCACTCCGAGATTCGCCTCCCTTGGGGGGCATCAATACCTCTTGGTCCCATCCGAGATGGCCTTGTAACGAACTCAAACGATGGATGTCTTGAACACGAACCAAAAAGTCATCATAGGCTTGCATAGCCTTACGAACTCTAGGGTGTTCTTGAACACTCTCTTCAAAATGGACGAAAAGAAATTTCTGTTCAACCCAAAGAACAAACCACACATTGAAGAAGAATAGAATTCTACGGGTATCATGGTGTCCCCTTTCCGGCGAAAAGGTAAGGACGGCACTCCCAAAACTTCGGAAGATACTGACCTCAATGAAGCGATCTCTGAGAGCGAATTGATTCCGATTACTGAACTTGAACCTTCACCGGTTACAATCCCAGAATCTGAAGAGGTCCAACAGGAAGAATCCGAAGTTGGGATGGACAAATTAATGCAAAAAAGTGCTGTTACCGTCATTGACACCTGTATGGATTTACGCAGAGGAGAAAATATTCTCATTGTTTGTGACCCCACGACAACCGATATCGGGCAAGCATTGCACGACGCCGCCAGCAAGCGCTCCGACCGAGTATTGTTGGTCGTTATGCCAAAGGGACGTCACCACGGGGAAGAACCTCCTGCTCCGGTGGTCAACCTAATGCGTCAGCAACAGGTAGTGATTGCACCTACCCGATACTCACTCACCCATACAAGAGCGGTACGCCAAGCCATCAAGGACGGCGCTCGAGTGGCAACCATGCCTGGGATGACAAATGAGATGTTCACAAGTGGGGGAATGTCTGCAGACTTTGCCTTGATAAAGAAGAATATAGGTGAAATGACTCCTGTCCTAAGAAGAAAGCGCATTGTCAATGTAAAGTCAGCTGCCGGCACCAATGTGACTTTTGAAGTCAATTGGCGAGAATGGAAACTGGATGATAACGGGATTTGTAATCGCCCAAGAATGTTGACCAACCTCCCTGCTGGAAAAATATTCACCCTTCCAAGAGAGGGGACCATGAATGGAACCATCGTGATTGATGGCTCATGGGATTCTACACTGGTTGACGAGCCTGTCGTGCTTCAAATTGAAGATGGATTGGTTGTTGATGTCAAAGGGGGAACTGCTGCGGCGCAAATCCGACAAGCCTTTGGGGAAGCAGCAAAGCGGTTACGAAATAAAGAGCAAGAAAATGTTTGGACTGTTGCCGAATTCGGATTTGGTATGAATCCACAGGCAAGGCTGATTGGAAGTGTTCTCGAAGATGAGAAGCGCCTTGGCACTGCTTATTTTTCAATCGGAGACAATACAACACTCGGTGGCACTGCTGCCGTCGGCATCCACGTATCAGGCGTCATGAACTCGCCAAGCATTTGGCTTGATGAAACTGTCTTGGTAGAAGAAGGGCAATTTCTTCTCAAGTAGGGCATCAGTAGCCCATATTTTGCTGGCCACAAACAGGACAAAAGCGCCAGTATGGATCGAGACCAATACCGCAATTCCTGCAGTGAACTCCAGAGCGAATAGTGGGCTGAACTACCGGGGCTTGGGGTTGGGGCCAACCTGGTTGCTGTTGAGGTTGCTGTTGCCAGTTTTGCTGGGGTTGTTGGGGTTGTTGCTGCCAGTTTTGTTGGGGTTGCTGAGGTTGTTGTGGTTGTTGCTGCCAGTTTTGTTGGGGTTGCTGAGGTTGTTGGGGAAGAGGTTGTGGACGCTGAGTTACTGGCTGAGGCGCTTGGGCAGGTTGCTGCCCACCACCAAGCGGTTTACGTACTGGAGCGACGGGCTTGGGCAAAGATACAGAGCGTTCCCCAGCCGGAGATGATATGAATTCTGATAGCGTAACAACCCCGTCTCCGTCCGTATCGGCCTCTGCATGCAATTCGGATGCTTCCTCAAGGGTTGCACCGGTTGCTTGTGCGAGTTCTTCTACGGATAATGCACCGCTGCTGTCCTCATCCGCTGCGATAAAGTGTTCTGCTGCACTAACGAATTCCTCTTCTTCAGGCTCATCTTGGGCAGATTCTTCCAGTGGAGCAGGCTCAGTAACTTGCATGGTTTCTTCAGCCTGTTGCTCAACCACAGAGGGTGTTGCTTCTTCGCTTCCAATCCCAATATCAAAGGCTCCAGCAAACGCATTTTGGGTAGCACGCGCTACTTGCTTTTCGCTTTCAACATTCACGGTTTCTTGGGGAGCAGATTCCACTTCTATGACGGGCAGTTGGACCGATTCACTTGGAAGCGGAACTGCCACAGGGGCTGGGCTGGGGTCTGGAATAGGCGTAGCCGTTGTTGGAGTTGGGACTGATGGCGGTGCTGTGCTTGGTAGCGGCACAACGGTCTTTGGGCTTGATACAACGGGAGGGGCGGCCTTTGGCAGGACAAGTTCAGCCGGAGCAGCACTACCACTAGCAAGAGAGGGCAAGGGCAGTATGTGCCCATGAACATCGAGTGCTGCATCCAATTCTTTGTTAATGCTAACAAGCACGTCGAGCGATGGTTCTACAGAATCCAAGTGTCCTTGAAGGGTATTCATGTACTTCATGATTTCATCGGCCTGTCCGGTTTGGTGAGCTACGGCGAAAATTTTCATCATCCGCATTGGGTCGGCTAATTGAATCAACGGTTCTTCTTGTTCTGTGGTAATTGATGCAAGACGCGCACCCATTACATCTCCTGAAGAATTTGGAAGACCTAGTGCATCAAGCAATGGATCGGGCATGCTCATCAGCGCAAGATGGCCTGCAACGAGATAGTAGATTTCGCCACCTTCGCACTGCATGCGCTCGCTTGCTGCTTCAAAATCAAAGTCACCAGGACTTAGGACAATATCGGATAGAATCTCAAAAAATTGAACCATTGCTTGTTCCCGAGGCATTGACATCAGAGTGTGAAGCATGTCTGAAGAAGTCGTGGCTCCAAAATAAGCCGCGGCATCATCAACTTCAATGGTTGATTGATTCGAAGAACTTGTCTCGTCAGCCATTTTACCCCTCCCTATCGTTGCCACTTCGGTCCTCCATTTAAGACCTCACGGATGTTGATATCCAACCTGCATTACCTCATCGATTACGAGCCAGATTGAAAATCGCTCGAGATTGTTCAGCAGACCATCCTGTTTCTTGGAGTTGCATGAGGATACCTCGCTCAAGTTCACCATCACCAACCGCCTCAACAACCCAGTCCACTGCGGATTCACGGTCATCGGCCTGCCAGTCTTCAAAAATACTCAAATCGACGCTGATTTTCGCTTTACGAACCTTCGCAGATGGTTCTTCTTGGGCTGAAACTGACTTTTTCTTAGCGACTTTCTGGACTTCCTTCTTCGCCCCGGGAGGTCCACGGGAAGGTGGTGAACGGCCAGGTGGACCAGATGATTGTTTTTGTTGTGGGGGTGCTGAACGTTGCACTGGGGAAGATGTCGGACCCTTTCGTTCAGTTTGCTTTGAGCGGGAAGGTCCTGCAGAAGCCGTGCGTGTAGAGGCTGCTGCAGACTTACGATCCAGTGACTTGAACACATCATCAGAATCGTCATCGTCATCGATAAAGTCATCGTAGTCATCATCCTCATCTTCATCATCATCTTCTCTACTTGATGCTCGAAGAATCACGAGGAAGACCACAATCACCAACATTCCAATTCCAGAAAGGGCAATCATTAGCGTTCCTCCGCTCATTCCAAGCAATCCATCATCGTCATTGCCGTTAGAGAGAGGCTCATACGGACAACCGTCCGCATATCCATCGGAACCCTTTGGTTTGTCAACACACTCGTCTTCGTTATCATAGACTCCGTCACCGTCAGAATCTCGTTCGGTGATGTGACAACCTTCACCATCAACTTGATCTTTCAACTGGTAGAGGGTTTTTGGGCACAAATCAGCATTGGTCGCACCTTCTACGAAAATACCTGGCCATGTAGGATTTCGGCTTGAATTCCAAGAGGAGTCTCCCCAATTATCACCAAATCCATCGAAATCAGAGTCCTGCCACTGTGTGGCATCATTTCTTAGATTAACAGGTTCGAATTCATCTCGCCATCCGTCCCCGTCATCGGCGCAGCCAAGATAATCCTCGAACGAGGTCCCGTATTCAGCAGGGCAATCGTCTCCGTTAGTTCCAGAACTGTTGTCACCGAATCCGTCACCATCTTGGTCCGACCACTGTGTCCCATCCGTTGGGTAAGCATCTCCTTGCTCGTCATACCTGAGTCCTGTTTCCGCATCAATATTGTAACTGTAGGCACCCGAATAGCCATCTCCGTCCAAATCGGTATCCAACGCATCTTCGTCGGTACAACCGTTTGCAAGAATAGGGAAGCCGGCTGGTGTATCGTCGCAAACATCTGAAAGGTCAGAAATCCCATCCCCATCAGAATCACGCTGGGCTTCGGAACATCCGTTTGCATCTACAACAGCATCTGCGTCGGTTCCAGGACACGAATCTTCAGGGTCATTAAGCCCGTCACCGTCTGAATCAGACTCTCGTTGTGTTGCACTGCAACCATCATTGTCAACGGTTGCACTTGCCGCGGTATCCGCACAGAGGTCAACGTTGTTAGCGACACCATCAGCGTCATCATCAAGTTGAGATTCTGCACATCCCTGGTCGTTTACAGATTGACCCGCTGGTGTTTCAGCACAAGCGTCATCTTGGTTGATAACACCGTCAAGGTCTTGGTCTGCTAAATCTATAAATCGGCACCCTACTCCAGCAGTTCCGTTGAGTACACCTACTTCTGCAGGACAGACGTCTCCTTGGAAACCATTGATTTGGTCGCCAAAGCCGTCCCCATCAAGGTCAGCCCATTGGGTAGGCTCAAGAGGGAATTCGTCGATGTTATCGCTCCATGAATCGCCATCGGAGTCAAGGCATCCACCTGCTGGCTTGGTAGAATTGCCCCATTCACCAGGGCACCCGTCAAGTGTGAGGCCTTGATTGTTCAACTCTGGAGGGGCTCGAACTTGGGGCCTTGAATCAAACTCATTACAGCCTTCTGAATCCACTTGTTCAGTGGAGTTCACGATGGACCCACCGCACCAATCAAATGCGTTTTCAATTCCATCCCCGTCATCATCCATGGTAGCATTGTAAAATTCCGTCCATTCATCGGGGTACCCGTCTTGGTCTGAATCGTTCGCTACAGCAATGTTATTTGGGAAACTATCCGGGTTGGTTGCATTCATTGAGCCGTTATCACCGAAGCCGTCCCCGTCACTGTCCGCCCATTGTGTAGGGTCAGTTGGCCACATGTCTGCACCCATAGACTCGTTCCATTCCAATGAATTACCAATGTCTGAAGGGTCGCTTGCCCCATCTCCATCCGTGTCAAGGCATCCGTTACGGTCAAGGTAAGAACTGCCCCAAACAAAGGGGCAAAAATCACCGTAAACACTGTCTGAATCGTTGTCACCAAAACCGTCTCCATCCCTGTCTTTGTATTGACTTGCGATGTAGGGGAATTCATCACCCACGGATGGATCGAAAATTGTATCGCAACAGTCTGGACCGTGATTATCACCGTAGGTATCCCCATCACTGTCTAAGGAAATCTTCCAGTTATCTGGATATTTGTCACCGTCAATATATCCTTGCCCGTTGTCTGACCAACCATCTTGGTCAGCATCATCACAACCAAACCGGTCAATCCACGATGTACCAAAGTCGTTACCGCAATCATCAATTTGGTCCGCAAATCCATCAGAGTCGAAATCTGGACATCCATGAAGCCCGTAATATCCTGAGGAACCTGCTGTAGTAGGACAATCATCGCCTAATGGCCCGAGTGGATTGTCTCCGTAATTATCAGAGTCGCTATCCATCCATTGATTACCAACTGTTGGCAATGCATCGATGAGGTCAAAGACAAGGTCTCTGTCTTGGTCGGCGTACAGCCTCAATACAACTACATCATCCGAGGAAGTATCCCAATAGGAAAGATGGACGGTGTTGTTACTGTCAACCATTGCATTCATCGGGGCTGAAGATTCTATGCCGCCAAAAGAAACGCTAAGCCAGGAGGCTGATGCGTTTGTGATGCTGTTGAGGTCAAGTGTGTTGATGGTCACTCTTTGGGTAACAGGCTCACTTGTTACGAGGAGCAAATGAGACCCCATGTGGAGAATATCCCACGCCCCATCAACTGCAGCCGCTGGGCGTTCGGCAACCGAGGTCCACGTTGCATCCTCATTCATCATGTATAGAGAAGATACGGAATTAGCACGGATAGCCAAAACTGGTTCCGTTCCCCCCGTAAGGTCCAACCGATATTCATGAACAGTGCCGCTAGGTTGAGCGAGTGAATGGCTTTCCCACTCGCTTGAACCGGGATATTGTTCGAACAAGGACAATTCTCCTGTAGAGGTCAAAGTCGCTACCAACAAAGACCCGTTGGAAAGCAAAGCGGTTGAGATTTGGACATCCAAGTCGGATTGATTGGCAATCCAGGAGGTTTCCAACTGTTGGCCGTCATAGGTCCAAAGTGAGAGATTGGTTGCGTTACCATCAGAAGTGACCAGAGCAACTGCAAGCTTCCCATCTGGCATGATGAGCGAGGGGTGTTGAGTTGAAACGGCTTGGCCTTCCAAGCCGAGAGAAGTGAGAGACCATCCACTCGGTCGTTGCGCTAGTTCAAGTTGATTCGTCGTGAGCCTGTAAACTAGGGAAGGCGCACCTGTTTCATCGATTGAAACTGAAATAGGTCCACCTAGGGCAGCAGCAGAGCGGACCATTTCGTGTGTCCATCCGGATGCTGATTCTTGGCTAGCAAATATTTGTTGACCCGCCCCTGAAGTATACGCCAGCATTTGTTGTCCATCTGCATCAAGAGAGGCTCCAAGGAATTGCCCCATGGTTCCCGTGGTGGCTACATCCATCTCTACCGCAGTCATTGAGGTGGGAGTATGAAGAACCATGTGCATGTTGTCTTCAGTAACGATAATTGGCATCCCAGAAGGGCGGACATCAAAGATGAATTGAGTTGAAGGGTCAATGGAAGAAACAATGCATTGTTCAACCCATTGACCGATAGGAGTTCCATCCTTCATGTGTTCAAGCTTCATCAGTTTGTGTCCGTCATTATTTGACAGCGTAAAGGCCATTGAAGTTTCTCCACGTGTGGCTGTCCCGAGGTCTAAACCAGTAAGCACACCATTGTACGTAAAGGTGAGATATTCTAAATCGCGTTCCGACAAAACGGGGTAATTCAAACTAAAATCTGTTCCTTCCGATGTATTTCTCATGGAATAAATAATTTCATTCAAGCCATCTGAATTGACATCACCATACCCGGCTAAGACCGAACCTAGATATTCTCCGCTAAGTCCTTCAGCGAGCAATTGAGATTCCGCCTGAAGTCCAGTTGAGGAACCAAGGAAAATCTCGAGACTGCCTCCGCTATCCCCACCGAGTTTGCTGATCAGGACATCGCCAAACCCATCATCGTTTAAATCTCCAATTGCTTCAATCGCCCCACCAATTCGGGCGTTTGGTTCGGATGAGAGGAGGGTCCAATCCGGCTCCGAAGACATCGCTCCTGTAGCCCCATTGTACAACCAAAGTTTTCCTGCACTGAAACCCCCGCCTGAACTGTTGTACGGCTCAGAAATGATGTGGTCTTCAAGCCCATCTCCGTTAATGTCTTCCAAACATGCAATATTGTGGCCAAACAACCTTCCTTGTTGATTGGACTCAACAATATGGATTGGAGTTCCATCATAACCGTTTGAAGAACCCTCAAAATACTCAATTGAAGAATACGATAGAGCATCATCGTAAGTTCCTGTGTTCCCGACAATCAATTCATCGAAACTGTCCCCGTTGATATCGCAAGCTTCCATCGTACGTCCAAACATTTTCCCGTTTGTGGTTTGAGTCAGATTACGCTCCAGTATCATGCTGCCCGTTTCGAAGCCAAAGACAAGGACTTTACCGGATTTGTTCTCAGTACCGCTAAGGCCATTTCCCCATCCTTGTGCGGAGACTGCCAATGCAGAATGGCTACCGCTCTGTTCAAGCGAGTTCACAACATCACCGATACGTTCGTCTCCAGTTCCCGACATGGAGTACATCGGTTGGGAAGTCAGACCATCCCCGTGGCCAGTGAAAATTTGAACTTGGCCTTGCTGGCCCTCGCTTTGAGTAAGATTGTACCATCCTGGAACGCCAACTGCTAAGTCTTGGATTCCATCCCCATCAAAATCACCGAGGTCGATTCCCATCCCAAAGTGGAATAGATCTCCCTCGCCTGCTAAAATGACATCAGGGATTGATGAAAGCCCTGAACTTGAACCGTGGTAAACATCAACTCTACCGTTGTGAGTATTTCCTAGAAGATCAGCTGTTGGAGTTGCAATAATCAAGTCTGCGAATCCATCTGCGTTCAAGTCACCCATCATCATAGAACCTTCAATAGCGTCATCTTCGCCGGTTACAGTGTAGGATGGTGTCGGATTAATTCTACCAGAGTCTTGTCCATCTAGGGAACGAATCAACTGAATCGAGAAACTCGATGGCCCTTGCAATACCGTTGCTACTTGCTCAATGTTGTTGGCATCCAGTCCCATACCGAGTGCTGAACTCATGCTGGCATCTTGTGAAAGAATCTGAGATTCATGCTCCCAACCGTCAATTCTCAGGAGGATAACAGAGCCGGATGTGTTGCGGGTGTAGAGAATATGGGCAACACCGTTTGAATCAACCTCTAATTCGATGTCAGTGCCTACGGGTCCTGCATCAAGAAGGTACTTTGTCCAGTAATTTCCGCTAAAGTTCACTTGATGTAAAGCACCATCTTGTGTCCTCATCAACCCCCATTCTAATCCATTAGGCGTGATATCCATTTCCAAATGAGTGGCATTCACGTCCTCAAAAATTGTGCGCGTATGCCATCTTGCACCATCCCAGTAATTCGTACTCATTGCAGCATACCGCCCCATTTTCAGGTCGGGGCCATCGGCGTAGAGAACACGTGGACGCTCATTGTCAGTCACTGCAATTGCGCAGTCGACAAGTCCGGTTGAATGCGATGCAGTCACATTATCAACGAGCATGGAAGACCAGTAGCCACCTGGGGTATGAACCGCTGTGCGAACAGGACCTTCTTCTGTACTCCAACAGAAATGTTCAGAGTTGTGCCTGGTGAGTTTCATGTCTGGGACACCGTGATGCTCAACTGAAGAATTATTCAATTCAACATTCGCCCAGTAATCCAAGGCTGATTCTTCCCGAACAACGGCACTTTCAAGGCCGTCAAACGAAATTACGGTCCCTGCAAAATCATGGCCATCACCGCTTGAAAGTGTAAATGGAGACGATGATTGGGGATTTTCTGGAGACTCGTCAAATATCTCACCACCTTGATAATTCACCATTGGAGAAAATGAGGTGAGCAAAAAAAGCAGGAAAATAAGAACGCTTTTTTGCACTGGAGTTCCAAGAAGAGCACCCGACATGATACACTCACACACCCCGACCTAGAAAATCGTTGTTCACTTATTTCTTGACCCCCCTTAGGGGGTCAATAGACAAAAGGCCAATGATGACAACCGTTTGCTTGAGAAAGGGAAACGACTTCGTATCACCGTGGAAGAAGCCTATCGCCTCATTTTAGCAAACGGCCCTTGGCCGAATATTTCTCTTCTTCAACCTCAATGCGAACGAGCGGTTCAAGTTATTGCTTGCGACGGAGCCCTTGACCGGGCCCTTGCTGCTGACCTTCCGGTCGATATCGTAATTGGAGACATGGATAGCGTTCAAAACAAGACGTTGGCAGAATTTCTAAAACAAGGAGGCGAAGTTGTCGAAATCAAGGACCAAGAATCAAACGATTTTACAAAAGCCGTAAATTATTGTGTTGAAAAAGGGCAGACGAGATTGGTCGTCTTTGGAGGATTAGGTCATGACCTCGGCCATGAATGGGGAAACATCCTGACAAGTGTTGCTTCTAATCTTCAGATCGAAATGGTCCATGATGGAAAGAGTATCCGGACCTTGGAAAAAGATATTTCATATTCTATAGAAATGACCCCTGGCGAGGAATTCTCCTTGTTTGCAATTCCATTTTGTGATGGCATCAGCCTCACCGGGTGTTCATATGAATTGCATCAACACCGATTGGAAATGGGAAGTCAGGGCGTCCATAATATCGCCAAGGAAAAGCAACTTCAGCTTTCGTTTGAACAGGGCGCTCTCGTGATGATCAAATCTCTTCGGTGACTGGACCTTTCGGAAGATGATTCCTTAACATTGCTGAATAATCCTCAACGCCATCCCAACTTTGAGCGACCTCATCAATTCGGGCCCGCTCAAGTGTGGAATCATATCCGCCCCAATCTTCAATCAGTTTGAGTTTGAATGCGGCACGAGGAGTGTGACCTGGGAGGAAATTTCTCCACAAGAAAGGGATTCTTCCTGGAGTGACACGGTTGACGATTTGCACAATGGACGTATTGCAAGTCGTTAGCAAGGAATGGTACCACTCAGGGCTAACTGAAAGTTGATTCAACTTTTGAATCATACCAAGAAGAAGCATCTTATCTTTCCCTGGCGGAGTGATGGCTCTAAACATGTAATCCTTGTTTTGGCGAGCATGCGTTCGCAGCCCCGTCACGTCGCGTTCAAACCCAACCAGAAGATAGAGTTCGTACGCTCGCCAAAGCCCATCCCACGGATGGTAACGTTCACCCTTTTCACGGCGGGTCTCGAAAGAAAAAGAGAGACATGTTCCGCATTCAAATTCAAAGGTGAGATAGGTATGAGCCATTCCTTTTATCGCATGGAAATGATCTACCATGAACCAAACATCCTTGAGTTCATCCAAACGAACGTTGACCTCTTCTTCCCATCGCTCATCACGGTCCCGAGTGGTTCGCCAGTGGAAATCACGAACCATTTTGAATGTAATATCGTTGCCATCGACTTGAGCAGTCGTGAGGTGTTCACAATCGGCTGCCCAAATAAGGTCCAATTTGGGCCGAAGGGGGCGAATACGAGTCCACCAAACATATGCAAGACGAAGGAAAAACAACCCAGCCAGGGCGATGATTACAGTCAGTACTATTTCTTTGAAGTCCATACCATCACCACTTATGCCAGATTCTCCAATCTTGGTCCCACCAATCTACAGAGCCGTCCGGATGTTGGCGCCATAACATACCTTGGTCATCAACAGTTGTGGGAAGTCCCTGTGGGTCAGGAGAACCGTCGGCGAGAATCTGTGGCTCGGGGCCCAAATTAGGCAGTTCTAACTGTTCAGGTTCTCGTATTCTAACCAGCATCAAAAAGACAAGAACCGTTACGACAAGAGCCAAGATACCAATTGAAATCCAACCAACAGATGTTGTCTCTGTTTCAGGCCCGAGTGAAGTTGATGGGAGTGATGCACTCTCATTTTCCATCAGTTCTAACGAAGGAAGGCGAATGAGGTTGGTTCCTTGAGTTGATGAAATCATTTTCTCAGTGATGATTTCTAATGTGACGAGATGGGCCCCAGGCCCCAAATTTGAACAATCAAAGGAGGAGCTGTTGACGCCTGATATGACCGTACCTTGAACAGACCATACCTTCGCCATTGAGGAATAATCCATGGATTGCTCGGACTCTACCATTACAGAGCACGGTGTATCCGTTGTGTTTTGGTGGCCCATTACCTTCAGAGCGAAATCTGGAGGAGGGCGATTGAAAATTGTAAAGTTCAGCGACGATTCTGTAGTTTGACCCAGCCCGTTGCGATAGGTTTCTTTCAGCTCATAATCTCCGGCAGGCCAAGATGAACAATCCAGAGATTGCTGAGTATCAAGAACACTGAACGGGGCGCCGGTAAAGGTGCGCACTCCAGTTTCACCGTATCTCGGCCCGGTTTCATCGGAGAAATCACGATTAATGGTGCAGGTTTCTCCTGTTTGGATGCTTTGTCCAGCATCAAGGTCGAGGCGAACCAGGGGGACTTGCAATGCAGGTCTGAGCAGGAAGGTTGGAAGAGGATAAGTGGCGATAAAATCACCATCTCGGTCAAAGAAATCTAATCTTAAATCATGCTCTCCCGCAGACCAGGAATCATAGACTAAACTGATGTTGGTTTGAGACTCAAATGCTAACTCTTGAACGACCAATACCTCTCGCTCTTTATGCAGTCCACGTAACTTGACGATCATCTCGTTCTGGAATTGGGTAGAATTGAGAACAACAACAACACGTACAGCATCAATATCTCCGTCTTGGTTGGTATCAATCGTATCATTGCGTAAGGCGAGTAGCGTCAAACCTTGCTCGGCAAGACGTTCATCAGGCGTAAGTTCAGCCGAGCCGTTCATCGTAGGGATACAACAGAGGAACAGAAGCAATGTGAAGGCGAGTGCAGTTGTTTTGGAAGTTTCACTCATTGCCTTCACCTCCTGGGGATAACGGCAATGGGGGCAATTCGTCAATTGGAATAAGTCTCGGTTCGACAGGTGCTTGTAGGAAATCTGTTTGGTCAGACTCCAATTCTTTTTCAAAGGCCAGTTGCTCCAACAAAATCGCTCGTTCTTTCGAGGTGCGCACGACAAGTGCTGCAGCTGCGCCAAAGATGAAGCCTAGACCAACGATAAGGTATGTGAGCCATGAGGCAGCAGGGTCTTCTCCCATGATGGCGATTGCCGCTGCGAATTCACCGTAGTCATTTGACCAACCGTCCCCGTTGTTATCGACACAGCCTTGTAAATCTCGTTTGGAGGTGCCAAATTCCTCGGGGCAATCATCTCGTAGAGCACCAAGGGGAAGGTCGCCAAAGCCATCTTGATCGGAATCTTTCCATTGCAGGGATTCCGTTGGGAATGCATCACCGGAACCAAAGGGATGAGCAGGCCATGATTCTGTCGGGTCGGACCAACCATCTCCATCCGTATCTCTACATCCGAGGCGGTCCAAGATCGATGTACCTCTTGTTTCGGGGCATGCATCTCCTTGATGCCCGTCTATTCTATCGCCAAATGCATCCCCATCACTGTCCCGCCATTGGGTGGGTTCGTGAATGAACGCGTCTCCGAGGTCAGACCAGCCATCTCCGTCAGTATCCTGACAGCCCCATCGGTCTCCACCAGATGAAGGTCCGACGGACGTGCCGGCCACATCTGGACACACGTCTGCTGTGGTCCCCATTGGATTATCTCCCCTGCCGTCCCCGTCAATGTCATGCCACTGAGTTGGGTCTTCAGGCCAAGCATCGCCCATCCCACCAGGACTAGCAAGCCAGTACGAGGTTGCGTCTGACCATCCATCCCCATCTTGGTCGGGACAACCCCATCTGTCAAAAGTAGAATCACCCATGGTGGTTCGACACCCATCTGACCGGTAAGATGGACGCCAAGCTTGGCCGTCAAAGAATTCCTGATTATCTCCGAAGCCGTCATCATCCGTATCATGCCATTGACTTGCATCGTTAGGGAATGCATCGGCAAAGCCGGATGGGTGGGCTATCCACTCATCGGTGGGGTCGGAATACCCGTCACGGTCGACATCTCGGCATCCGAGTCGGTCAAAGCGGGAAATCCATTCCGAGTCAACCTCTTCGGGAGTAGAATATACGCAAACGTCACCCTCAAAGCCAGCAAGGTTGTCTCCGTAACCGTCACCGTCAGTATCCCTATATTGTGTTGGGACGAATGGGAAAGCGTCAACTTGCGTGGCTCCATAGGTTTGGTTATCGCCCCAACCGTCCCCATCAGTATCACGCCATTGGCTTGGATTGAAAGGGAAATCATCGATGAAGAGCGCTCCATCTGATTGATTATCGCCCCAGCCATCTCGGTCACTGTCTTCCCATTGAGTCGGTTCTGCTGGGAAGGCATCAGAGCCGTTGTTAAGCGTCCAATTTTCATCGCCATCTGAAAAAGAGTCACCATCTCCATCGGGGCATCCGTAGCGGTCGGAAGAAGAAGCACCCGTTACAAACGGGCAAGCATCCGGCTGGGTTGCGTTAAAGAAATACTGACCGATTTCCCAAACGGCCCTGGTGCTGTTCAGTGATTCATCAGCCCAATTATCTCCATAACCGTCCAAATCGGTATCGTTCCATTGAGATGCATCATTCAAGAATGCGTCAGCGGTGCCGGTTGGATGAGAATACCATGGCTCGTAACCGTTGAGGCCGCCAGGGTCAGGGTCAGAATATGAGTCGCCATCGGAATCAATGCAACCAAAGCGGTCAGAGAAGGAATATCCACGACTGAACTGACAATGGTCACCCATGTACCCTTCGAGGTTATCGCCGTAGCCGTCGTTATCCGAATCTAGCCATTGGGTTATTTCACTCGGGAAGGCATCTGCTCCGTTTTGAGCGCCCCAGCCCGAATCGGGGTCTGACCATCCGTCGCCATCAGAATCTGTGCATCCGTTGCGGTCATTTGTTGAGGCGCCGACGAGGTCAACACAATCATCGTCGGTATCAACAAATCCATCCTCGTCGGTATCTCTGTTGGTCTTATCGATGCTTGGGGTCAGGGTATAATCAAAGCCATCGTTACACCAGGAATCTTTTCCTTCAACCTTGAGGCTTATTTCCCCAGCAGTGGAGAGGGTAGTTGAGAGCGAACGGCTCGGATTGCCATCATCAACGCTTGCTGAGGTTGAGCCCATGGTGTACGTGCCTTCCCAACCATCTCCTACGCACCACCATGCGGGATTACTCATTGAACCAGAAAAGGTAACCTGGACGATGTCTCCCTTTTTCCCTTGGATTTTCCAATAGTCTTTTGCGTCTTGCGGAGAGCATCCATCATTTGAACAAACATACCCGCTTGAACTCACTCCGTCGGTGAGTCCATTTGCGCTTGCAGCATTGTCATCTGCAGATGCGAATGGGACTTGAAGCAGCGCGAGGCAGACGAAAATCGCCATCACCGCTTTGCCGCGCATGATAGGGGGATGGAGAATTGGATTATCAAAACCTCTCCTCTGAGGCATGCCCGAATATTGATGTTTCAGAGGGTTGAAAGATACTTTAACGACCCGTAAACATGCTTTTTCACTCCAAGTTGGGAATTTAGCACCCATTTTACAATTCCCTGAGGATCAATCACAAAAGTAACCCTGTGAGGGATGATTCCAAGGGTGCGGCCCAGCCTAAGTTTTTTGCGGAGTAGAGATTTTTTATCGCTCAATAATATTAGTTCTCCGCCAATATCACACTTGAACATTGCGTGAGATTCAATCGAATCACTTGAAACACCGAACAGACGTGCACCGTGTGCAGCAAATTGTTGTTCTTCCTTGGCAAAGGTTTGAGCTTGTACACTGCAGCCAGGAGACCTATCTTTTGGATAGAAAAAAAGCACGTTCCAAGAGCCTTGGAGCCGTTCATTGTCCCATTCCTGCCGATCATCGGACTGCATATTGAAGGTCGGAAAGGGCTGACCAATCCAAGAGTTCGCTGCGCTCACATGTTCACCTTGTGAGCTTTTGTTTACCAAGGCATTGGCGTAAACACGCCTCAAGGTTCTCATGCTGGAAGGTATATCCGCTTTCCACCAAGCGGTTAGGCAACACGCGCTGTCCGTCCAAAACCAAAGATTGCGCCATTTCGCCTAATAGAATCTTGAGAACAAATCCGGGCAACGGTGCAAAGGCTGGGCGACGCATGACTTTCCCCATGGTTTTTGCAAACTGTTTCTGAGTGAGTGGATTTGGCGCTGTTAAATTGAAGCGACCTTCGCATTCCGGAGTCATCATAAGGTGATGAATAGCATAGATTTGGTCGTCAAGTGAGACCCAAGAATAGTATTGTTTGCCGCCACCTACAGGCCCTCCAGCACCAAGGTTTGCTGGTAGAAGCAGTTTCTTCAACGCCCCACCCATAGGTGTGACGACGATGCCTGTGCGCATCCATGCTGTACGTATTCCAGCATCTGCTGCTGGTTGTGCGGATTCTTCCCATCGCCGAACGGTACCTGCGAGGAAATTATCCCCTCCTTCGGAGGATTCTGTGAGTTCTTCATCGCCTCGGTTACCATAAAACCCGATAGCGGAACCGGAGAGGAAGGCCTTTGGCGGTTGATGAAGGCCGGCAAGTAGGGTTGCTAGATTTTTCGTTGGAATGGTTCTGCTCGTTTCAATTAGTTCCTTGCGCTGTTTGTTCCAACGCTTGTCACCAATTCCGGCTCCTGCGAGGTGGATGACCGTGTCGAAGCCGTTCAAATCTCCTTCAAGAATCACTCCCTTGACATCATCCCAAACAATGACTGCGTCGTTTGAAGCATCTGGAGGAAGTTTCGTCGTAGGTCGTACGAGTCGTGTTATCTCGTGCCCTGCTGCTGCGAGAAATGCGCAGAGTTGCATCCCAATAAGGCCCGTAGATCCGCTGACCAACACCTTTTGACGAGGCATGTGGTCAAACATGGCGATACGAGACAAATCAGATTGTACACGTTGTGTTCTGTATGCAAACATCTGGTTCATTCGTCCCTTGACCGTAAATGGAGCAGTCCACCATGTCAACATGTGGAGAGGTAACTTCCATTGTACCGTGTCATGAATTTTAGAAGATGTACCGTCAATCGGGAGAAAACGATGCTCATGGTCCCAAGCTCCAAAGGGGCCTTTTACCATCCTGTCGTGAAAAACTTCTCCGTCGACGACATCATGGTGACGAGCAATCCACTTCTGTTTAATCGGCCCAATGCTAACTTTGAATCTGGTTTCCTCGCCGTCCTTGAGGGCCCCCGCTCGTAGTGGAGTAATTCCTTCCCATTCGGGCATGATTCTTCGGAACGCTCCCGGGCTGTCATACCACTGCCATACTCGGTCTACAGGCATCTCAAACTCGCCGATGTGTTCGTAGGTAGGCATGTCTAGTCTTCCTCATTGGTGAGCGGTGTAAAGAGATGGCCCTGACCCCAAGACCGTTTGTTGGGTATTGGCTTGACTGTATTTTTCGATGTAGGCTTTTGTTTTGAATTTACGCATGGTTGATGCGCTGGTCATGCAACGAATCTTTCCGAAGACATCCCGTTCAGTCCAGCCGCGATCAAACTTGCCCAATACCCATCCAATGCCGGTGTATGAGTTAGGGTCCCGGCCGTCAAGAGCCCATCTATCATTGAGAGCAATCATCCATTCCAGTGCAGTTTGAGGGTCGGGAGACCATTCCAATATTTTTTTGCCCCAGAGCATTCGCAGATAGTTGTGAATTATACCCTCTTGCCTCAACTGTTGCTGGGCTGCATTCCAAAGCGGGTCGTGAGTTTTAGCCTGTTCAAATTGTTCGAACGTGTACACGTATGGCCGCTCGTCGTTTGCGTGTTCTGCAAGTGTGGTTTGGGCCCATTGCGGGAGTGAGGAGAATTCCGTGTGATTTGGTATCATTGCACAGTGTATGAATCCAATATCTCTCCACGTGATGATTTGGTCAAGGAACGCCTCAACGGGTTCTGGAAGTCCCCACCAGCCGTTTCGTCGTCCGTCGTTCGGAGGAGTAACCATCGAGACGTCCCACCTGTATGCGGTGAAAATTTCATTGATAATTTGATGAACTCCGATGTGCCCGAAGTGGAGCCATGGTGAAATTCCGCTCGCGCCGTTTTCTTGGGGTTGGTTCCGTAACTCGTTGTAATTGACAAGGCGCTGGCGGAGGAATTTTTTCCATCGTCGACGGGCTTCGACACTTCCACCTTTTTTCGTCAAGACGGGTGGGACAGTGTGGTCTATTTTGAGTGTAGAGAGTGCACTTTTCCCGATATCTCCACCCTCTGCAACCCTCCAGAGGTATTCGTAAGGAGTGAGCGGAGTGTTGCTCTTGGCGAATATATCTTCAATCAGCGTCGCGTCAATCATGGGCAGGTCACGAGCATTGTCCAGCGGGTTCGCCAGTGGGAATTCGTACATGTGTTCCAAAATGGTTTTGTGGAGATGGCGGCGAAGCGAATATGCAGTGGTAAAATCACGTCCTTGGGCCCGCATGGCCATAAACCCATTCGAGTCAACAACGTGAAGTTCGCAGGTGTTGAATTGAAGGGCTGTTTCAAGAACATGTCGTGGATAATACGTTGGGAAGTCATCGATAACGCAGGCAGTTGCTTGTTTCAGCCAGACTTCGAGAAGTCCTGAGGCTTCTTTGGGACGGGTTTCAACATAGGGAATGTACGTGACTCCTGTTTGGGCGAAGGCGGCTCTGTTGTCGATCATCCCTTGGAGAACGAATGTCGAGATGCGGTCATTAGCCCAGCGATGATTGAGAGCGAGGCATTCGATTACGACGAGCGGTTGCTGGTGTTGATTGGCTAGGTCAACTGCATGCTCGAGGGCATGGTTCCAATGCGCCCGCCGAGCTGATGTCATCCAGTAAACGACAAAGTTGCCGTTCGTGTTCAGCGCCCCGTGGACGTTGAGTCTGCCTGGAGGGATCACAACGGAGCCCCCGTATTGGCTGCTAGATTTCGGTTTGAGCGATAGACTGCGTAAGGTGTGTTGCGAAGGGTCAAGCCGTTGGTTGCTTCCATTGTTTTTCGTTGACTCAAACCGTCGATAGCGAGTTGTTGCATTGTCTCGGAGACCCACGCGAGTTGATTGAGTTCTGTTAAGGAATACCAACCGGCAGCTGATATCTCCTCAGACTGGTCGATTATTGTGGTTGTCTTACCTGAAACATCGTAACACAAGAATACCGCTGGGTCTTCTTTCTTGAGCGCTGTGCGGACAGCGGCGAGACCCAAAACAACCCCCTCAACTTCGGTTTCTTCTACGAGTTCTCTCAAGACTGCTTGCTCGGGGCTTTCACCTGTTTCAACATGGCCTTTGGGAAGTCCCCAACACCCTAGGTACCGGCCTCTCGCCTCCTGAACCAGCAAAATTTTATTGTCATGGACAACTCTTGCAGCGACTCCTAAGTCACACATTAGCCGTCCCATACGGCCAAGTTTCAGCACTCAGTATATCAAGAGCCGTTTAGCCCCTTGGGCGGATATGAACAGGGGTTTATATGTAAAAATGGAGATTTTTGTAACATGCTCGGAACAAGCGGACAACCACTAGATACACTACCAGAGGCAGACGCAATCTTGCCCACAGAACACGGCGAATTTAGAATCCGCGCCTTCAAAGATCCCAGCGACGGAAAAGAACATTCAATCCTCTACGTGGGTGACATCTCGAAAGGCACTCCGCTGGTGCGAATGCACTCCGAATGTTTGACCGGGGATGCTTTTGGGTCGCTACGATGCGACTGCGGCCCCCAACTTCAAGCATCGATGAAGGCGGTACAGGAATCGGGAAGCGGCGCAATCGTTTACTTGCGCCAGGAAGGAAGAGGAATCGGACTCCACGCAAAAATGCAAGCATACGCTCTGCAAGATGTCGGTTATGATACCCTCGACGCAAATCTAGCGCTCGGCCTTCCAGCTGATGGTCGCAATTACGATTTCGCTGCTGAGATGCTCTACTCTATGGGAGTTACGTCGGTAGAACTGATCACAAACAACCCCGACAAGAAAGCCCAATTGATGGACAACGGCATTGAAGTCAAGTCACGAGTACCAATCATTGTAGGGCACTGCGCACAGAATCGTTCATACCTACTCACCAAGGCGGCTCGAATGGGCCACATCCTACCGGTCTGAGGAATTCTCATGAAAATAAATCTCGTTGGTCAAGCAGCACCCCAATTCAAACTCGAAACAGACACTGGAGAATTCTTTGATAGCGCCTCACTTGATGGGACATGGCGTGTTGTCTTTTTCTACTCAAGACATAACTCGCCCACCTGCAAAAGAGGATGCCTCACGTTCAAACAACAGCATGACCTGTTCCAGTCCGCCGGATGTTCTATCGTTGGCATTGGCCCAGGCACCGTAGAAGAACAGGCATCGTTCAAACTTGAACTTGGAGATTTGCCCTTCCCGTTACTCGCAGACCCTGAACGAATTGTGGGCACGATGTACAACGTACCCATGCACCTCGGTCAATTCCCAGCCAAGTCATCGTTCCTCATCGGGCCTGACAATACCATCCATTATGTCTACGATTGGCTTTTCAGGCCCCGTCGCCACGTTGCAAAGATCCTTGGAGACATCTCGAAGGTTAGTGGAGGGGACTGAAATGTGGGAAGAACTCCTCCTCGAAGCAGGACTCAATGAACGTGAAGTCCGCTCAATACTCATTCTCGGCTCCCGCCCCAGGATGAAAGCCTCCGAACTTGCTAAGGAACTTAACACAACACGATTAGACGCATACAACAGCCTGTCACGACTACAAGAAATGGGCATTGTCACAGCTACTGCTGACCGCCCAATGCTTTTCTCAAGCCTCCGCGTCAACGAGGCCATGGAACACATCATTCAATCACGAAAGCAACAACTTGACCGATTAGTGGGTGGTTTTGAAGACCTATCTCAAGGAATTACTGAAACTGATGCATCGTACGAGAAACAACGACGGGACATTGACGACCCGCGTTTCGCTGTGCTCAAAGAACGAACTCACATTTACAACCGACTCCAAAAGATGGCTAACGAATCTGAAGAACGATTGATTCTCCTTCTTGGTCAGTTTGGTATCCTCCATCTGTGCCGAAACCCCGACGCCTTGGAGGCAGTAAACACTGCAGCTGTTCGTGGTGTCGTTGTTCAAATCATTACACATCTCGACGGGCGCACCCTACGATTCTTTGACCAGTTGAACTCCAGTATCGATGTACGCCACTCTGATGAGTTGGATTCCCTCGGTTTCGTACAAGATCAGTCGGAAGTCATTCAATACTTGAACATTGAAGACAATCCAGTAGGACGTGGAAAAGAAGACGCAGCACTCATCATTGAGTCGTCACCGTTCTCACAAGCACACCTCCACCTTATCGATGCAATATGGGAGGCCGCTGTCCCTCTCGAAACCGCTCGTGCCCGATTTACTGAGAATCAGATTAACGATCCTCTGCGGTTGACTATCGGTGAAGGTTCCTTCCTGAAAAACGTCTCAGTTGCTCTCGGATTTGATGGAGAATTCCCGGAAGAGGATACTCCATTTGACCCTGATGCCTTCTTTGCTGCTGGACAGGAAGTTAACGAAGCGCGAAAGCGACTCACAGAAGGAAAACTCTCCAACCTCAAAGTGTTGGGAATTGACTTGGGCCGAATGCTCCGTCAGATTGGAAACCGTGTTGGGCGTGAAATCGCCTTTTCTCTCCGCTCGATAGAAAATGATATTGAATTTCTTGATGAAATGATGGATTGGTGGGAGCATGCAGGATTGGGTATGCTAGAATACGACGTTGACCCTCAGTTCCATGTCATAGTCGGCCTCAATCATCCGCCAGTGTCTGACCCAGATGCACTCCCGATGTGGGAGATGGACGATGGAATCATCGAAGGAGCCCTTTCTACCCGGTTTACCAAGGACGCTAATGTTGTGATCCAACGTACGGAAGGAAACGGAACACCAGACAACCTCTGGCACTACCTCATTCATCGTCATGAATTGAAAGCCGTTGAATTGCTTGACTAAACTTGAGGTGAACGGCCATGAAACTCTTGACGTTCCTCAGGTTCTTTAGGCAACTAAAGGGCAAAAAACCAGTGGATGTCGATGCGATTCAATCCATGGGATTGTTAGCGGTCAAGCTCGGGCAAATCTTTGCCCTAAGACCGGACCTTATCGACCCAGACCGCTGCATAGAACTGCAACAATTGTACAGCAGAGGAGCGACGATCCCCACGGAAGATTCCCAAAATCTGCTCCAGCGATTTGCTCCCGAGGGATTCATGAGTCATTTCAAATCGCTGGATAAGGAACCTTTTGCGGCTGCAAGCATTGGACAAATTCACCGCGGCGTCCTCAACGACGGTACGAAGGTTGTTGTCAAGATTATCAAAGCAGATTTTGAAGCTTCATTCAAGCGTGACGTCCGACGTATGAAACGGTGGATCACTATCGGTCTTTTCTTTCGCCGCAAATTAAGGAAAGTCGGAAATCCAATTGGCCTCTTGGCCCACATTGAAGATTATACTCTTCGCGAACTTGACCTCACAAACGAAATTTCAGGCCGGAATGAACTTATTCTCAAGGCGAGTGAAATTGAGAAAAACTTCTCAATGCCCAAACTCCAATTCCCGAAAATGTGGGACGAACTCTCAAACCGTCACGTATTGGTCATGGAAGAAATTGTCCATCCGACTCTTGAACAACATTTGGAAGAAGGAACACTCAGTTGGCCTGACATGCTTGAACTGTTCCGGATTCACGGAGCATTTATGTTCGGAATCGGCACATTCCACGGCGACCTTCACCCTGGCAACGCAATGATGGACGACAAAGGCAACTTCATTTTCATTGATACCGGAGCCATATGTAACGCCCCGGACCATGTTCGTAATGCGTTGTTTGGCTTCTTCTACTTCCTTGCCAAAGGCGAATTGCGTCATGCGTATGATGCCATGTTAACCATGGCGGACGTACAGCCAACCGGGAAAACCCTTCAGACATACTATGATTCCATGAACGAACTTTATGATGGGTTTGTTGGGACTTCAGTAAGTGAAGTGTCCCTTACTGAACAGATGATGAAGACGGTCAAGGCTGCGGTACTGGCCGGTTGTTCCTTCGGCGAAGAAGCGTTTCCAATCATCCGTTCCCTCATGTACATGGACGGAATGGTACTCAAAGGGCACCCCGAGGTCGACCTCATCAGCTCAATGGGCCCATATCTCGATGAATTCTCAGTTTTGATCGACCCGCATTCCATCATCAAGTGACCTCTTTTACCACAAGTAATGATATTTTTTGCCGCCAAAAATTTGCGGCTAAAAACCTGCCTTTATATGTCCAATCGAGTCCACATAAACTATGAGCACAAGTGCACGACCAAAGGTAGCAATTATCGGAGCGGGACCCGGAGGTCTTGCATCATCCCTATTGCTTGCAAAATCCGGCGTAGATGTTACCGTTTTTGAACGTTCCAAGGCTGTTGGTGGCCGGAATAAGGTGTTTGAGCGAGACGGGTACAAATTTGACCTCGGCCCGACATTTTTCCACTATCCTGAAGTCATTGAAGACATCTTCAAAGCCATCGGAATGGATGCACATGAAGAGCTCAAATTGAACAAACTTGACATGAATTATCGCCTCATCTTCGGACAAGGTGGCCAATTGGATTGCACAAGTGACCTTACCGAAATGACAGAACGAATACGAACCCTCTCAGGTGACAGCAACGCAGAAGCATTCAAGCGGTACGTTGAGGACAACAGCAACAAACTCAACAAGTCAAAAGCATGTCTCCAGGAGCCATGGTACGGTCCAACTGACCTTCTCTCAAAAAGAGCGTTTCGTGTTGCGAGTGTATTGCGCCCTCAGCGAAGCGTTGCTGGAGATTTAATGAAACTCTTCGACGACGACCGACTCATGCTCGCTATGTCGTTCCAAACCAAATATCTTGGAATGTCTCCCTTCAACTGCCCTAGCCTCTTCACCATGCTAGCCTACCTCGAATACGAATACGGAATTTTCCACCCAATGGGCGGACTCGGTAGCGTCAGCGAGCGCATGGCCGGTATCGCACGTGACCTCGGCGTAACCTTCCGCATGGAAGAAGAAGTTGAGAAGGTGATCATGGATGGAAAAACCATCAAGGGCGTTACCACAAAAGAAGGAGACTTCCTTGCTGACCGAGTCATCATGAACGCTGACTTTGCCAACGGGATGACTCAGTTGTTCCCAGACAAGTCTCGAAAGAAGTGGAACAATAAGAAATTGGATAAGAAAAAGTACTCTTGTTCTACCTTCATGCTCTATCTTGGAGTCAACAAGACATTTGATGACCTTCCACACCACCAAATCTACGCATCAGAAAATTACGAATCTAATCTTGAAGATATTGAGAACCATCACAGAATCACATGGGATGACCCGTCAGTCTATGTCCAGAATGCCTGTGTCACAGACCCTGGTCTTGCCCCTGAAGGCTGTTCGACCATCTACGCCCTTGTACCGGTATCTCACATCCACGAGAACATTAACTGGGAAGATGAAAAGGACGCTTACCGTGACCGAATTATCGACCAAATCGAAGCCAAACTCGGTTTTGAAAACATTCGTGAACACATCCAAACTGAACTTGTCATCACCCCTGAGGATTGGGGCGACCATTGTTACCGTGGAGCTGTTTTCAACTTGGCTCACGGACTGGACCAAATGCTATGGCGCCGACCAAAGAATCAGTTTGATGAAATCGCTAATTTGTACCTCGTCGGTGGAGGAACACACCCTGGAAGCGGCCTGCCAGTGATCTACGAGTCAGCTCGCATCAGCAGTAAATTGCTTCTTGACAGTCTCGGAATCATTCCAGACTGGAACGGCGTCGACACGTGGTTTGAAAGCCGAAAGCGATCGAAGCAAGGACGAAATGCTCTCAAACAAAAGCGAAAGGAAAACCTTCCTGGAACGCCAACAAGCGCTTGAGGGATCATCATGAAGCAGTTGCTGGTAGACAATGCGTACGGCTATTGTGAATCCGTGTGCCGCGAAGCCTCCACCACCTTCTTTTCATCGTTTTCCGCACTCCAGTACGATAAGAGAAGGGCTGTTCATGCCGTCTATGCACTGTGCAGATGGGTTGATGACATCGTTGACGGAGATGAAGAGCCTTCAATTCTAGAAACGAATTCCCTGCGGGAAGCGACCGATGCACGCCAGCGCATCATTAGCGAAATCCATGATGGAAAAGAGCCGACCCTCCCCGAAGATGAGCACCGCCGACGCCTTATGGCGCTCGTTGACATACGCATAAAAATCAACAAAGCCAAAGAAAATGAGATCACTTCAAGTGATCATCCGATTTTCATCGCTTTGCAAGATGTGTTCGGAAGATTCCCAATCAAAATTCATGACTTTGAAACTGTTCTTGAAGGAATGGAAGACGACCTTTACCCTGTTCAAAACAAAACTTGGGATGAACTCCGCTCCTACTGCTACAAGGTTGCCTCTGCCGTTGGCCTCATTCTGATTGAAATATATGGCTATGAGGACAGAGCAGCTCAACTCCATGCAGTTGACCTTGGAATCCAAATGCAATTGATCAACGTGTTACGAGACATCAATGAAGATATCGAGCGTGGGCGAATCTATCTCCCTCTTGACATTCTCGCATCGCATGGTATCTCTATTGAAGACTTGCAGCGACCTAATGTTGCCAAATCGCCCTCATGGAAAGGGTTCATCATTGAATATGTTGAGATGATTAAGCGCCATCGTGAATCCGCCAACCATCTGTTTGGATACCTCGACGCACGCGCACGCGTCCAACCTCAAATCATGTCCGACGCGTACCAATCCATTCTCAACGAGATTGTCCGACGCTCCGGTGATGTCTTCAGCCAGCCTGTCCGACTCCCACTATGGCGTAAAATTCTCCTCGGCGTTAGACTCAACCTTCGTAAGGTCAAAGCACGATTGTTTACATCCTGAGTAAAGCATCCCCATTTTGGAAGAATCCCGAAGAGGGGGGTTGCCGTCAATCAATTTTCAAGCGCCTGCCCAGCCAAAATCCAATCGTATTTACTACCACGTCGGAGAGTTTATTCTCGAACGGCTCAACGGCGAAAGAAGCCCATGATTGGTCGTCAACGGCCCACTCAAAACACTCCCAAGAAATAGAGAGCACCAAGAACATGCCCCAACTCAACTTCGTCCAACGACCAGCGGTAGACCAAATCGCAAAGTGAGATAACGACCAAAGATTCAGCAATGCCATTGACTCACAACGTTGAGGGCCCACCGGCAGTAATCTCTGGAAGAAGTTTCAAGTCCCCGTACAAAGAAGGGCCGTAGACATAGGTCCCAACGATTCCAAGTTCACCGTTGACATTGTGTGCAAGAGCAATCCAAGGACGGCCTTCATCGTCCAGTTCAACATCTATGAAATCTCCAAATCCACCGCAACGAACGTTACCACAATCATCGGTTGAATCTAGGGGGTCGTCAGGGGCGTTCACTGCTACAGATGTGATGAGAGGAGTATCTGCGAACGCATCAGTCATGACCGACATATAGCCCGACCAGCCGCCATTATCGACGCTTTCCCCGATGTATCCAACTACAACACGACCTTCATCTCCTGCAAAAATCGTCGGGAAGCCAGTTTCTGTTACTTCGGGAGGTGCAACCATCATTGGTTCAGACCAAGTATCCCCTTGGTCCCTTGAATATGCCAGCCAAGGCATCTGGTCTACGCTAATCCAGGATGCAAAGAGATTTCCTGCTTCATCCGTTGCAACAGCGACCTCGTGACTGTGCCATCCGTCCTGCATCGGAACTTCGGTAGTGATGGTGTGTTCAGTCCATGAATAGCCTCCGTCAATGCTACGATAAACAGCAGGGCCATCGCAAGATGGGTTGCCCCGGTAAATTGCACCATCATTGGAACCTGCAAGATGTCCGTGCAATCCTGAACATTGAGCAGTATCCGTTGGATAACCAGGACGTTGGATGTCCCATGTGTGGGCTCCATCAAGCGACCGTGAACATTGTGGGCCAGCTGCTGCACTTCCAGTGTTGATACAAAATACATAGATGGTGTCGTAAAATCCAATTCCGTCAACATCAGGCATTGAAGCAATCGATTGGTGGTCTTGTGGGCTGTAGTATCCTTCTGCGGAGAACGGTATGGACCATGTATTACCGTCATCATCAGAATATTCTACGAACATGGCAGTGAGGGCATGCATGTCAAATTTGACGATTCGGTCGGTCCACTTGTCGACGTAAATGTATGGATCGTTGGATGAAGGGACTTGTCCGACCTCAATTGGTAATATTGGATTGAAGGGGCCCATATTGTTCCATGTCTGACCTTGGTCCATTGAAGTATAGACCATGGTTCCAGAGCCTGCCCCTCCAAAGGATGAATAGTGGATTCCACCGGTCGAGGTAACCCCAATGGTGGGTTCAAAGGTAGTATCACCAATACCGTAGTAGGTCCCCAATGCAGGGTATGGCGTTGAATTACCGGTCAGGTTATCAAAGCCAATTGAAGCATTCGTTGCGTTAACACCGCCCGGGTAATGGTACCAGGTCGTCATGCTTGGAAGCGAATCAAAGGGAGTTGGTTCCACAATGGATGTATTCTCCTCATCCTCGCCAAAACAACCCGACAAAGAGAGGGTTACCACCATGAGAGAGAGAAACAATGCTCTTGCTTGCATAGTAAAGCCGAATCGTCATTGGGATAATGACCTTCCGCATGGACTGATATCAAACCAGTGGTGAAAGTTCACCATTTTCCACGAGAAGACTGGGGCCCTTGGCGAGATAGTACATTCCGCCCATGCTCGCTCGTGAATCAGCAGGTGTAGGGGCATCTAAGGATGCACACTCAGCAATACAACCGTCTGCGAAAGCAACGTAAACGCGCCCTTCCCGATCAATGTGGAGGTCGTTGAAATCCAAGAGGTTGCGATTTGAACCACCTTGGTCGCTGCGGCAATCTCCACTGTTCAAGCACATGGCGCCAACCTGGACAGGGTCTTGAGTGACCCTCATGGTGTGGAAGGTTGGATTCTCGTCCAATGCATTGAGGCTGTACGTGATGTAAAGGTGGTAATGGACACCGTTTGGAGCATAATGACCGTTTCCAGTCCAATTATTTCCGTCAATGTCAGTTGTATCGAGCAACGAGGCATTTTCGCTACCGAGGTAGGTAACAGCAATTCGCCCTGGGTCGCCAGCGTCAATTTGAGGGAAGGTCGTTGAAATGACTTCAACTGGGCTGATTCGCATGCTATCCTGAGCCCAAGACTCTCCGGAGTCTACGCTCGTAGACATGTAGATGCCTTGGTCTGCACCTGTCCAGACGTGATATGCATTGGACTGTGTATCGGTGGCTACTTCGGAATTTTTACGAGGGTTTGGAGTTTTAGCATCTGTACCCATTGTTTTCTCGTCCCAGTTGAATCCGTTATCCTTTGAAACAAGTACGGTCGGAGTCTCAACACGAGGTGTAACGTAGACGGTCCCATCTGGTGCTGTTGTAATGGCTCCATGAAGGCCTCCGTTAGAAGAGGCAAGGCCGTAGATTTGTCCGCCGGTTTCAAATGTAGCGCCTCCGTCAAAACTTGTGAAACAGAATATGCCTACACCTTTGTTGTAACAGAAGTAAACAGCTTGCTCATAGAATGTACTGGTGATTCCACCAATCGCCCCGTACCCTGAAGAAGTCCAAGGCCCAGTGGCAAGTTTGATGTGGTCATTCAGAGGTGTTGTACCCGAATCGTGAGGGTTCCCAAGCCAAGATTCACCGTCGTTGTCTGACCATCCGATCCATGTGGATTCAAGACCCATCATGTGAATGTTGAACACTCGGTCTGTAACAGGGTCAACCCAGCCATAAGGATCGCTGGTTATCGGGGCTTGTGTGATGTCAGCCGTGTTTTCCCACGACTGCCCACCATCGCAAGACCGCATTGGTTTTTCCATAGCGATAAAGAAGATACAGCCACTTGAGGTTATGCCCAAACTTGGTTCAGGGCCGTCTTCTCCAACATCACTGAAAAAGAACTCCATGTCCAAGATTGCCTCACTAACAGGCATTCCCGATTTATTGGTTACGAAGATGCCGTTGTTATCCAATTCAACTTCTGGAGCATCTACTTCATCGGTTTGGTCACCAAAACAACCCGATAGGGAAACCGTTGCGACGATGAGTGCTAGGAACACTGCCTTTGCCTGCATGGTACGACCCAACCACTCGGGTAATAATGACCTTCCGCTTCAATGTCAAGACAAATCTACACGATGAAGATGAATTTAGCCTTCTATTGCTCGGATGTATATGGCCTCATAGGCCTCTGCATTGTGCTCATAAGTGTACAGGTTAAGCACACGCTCACGTCCAAGCTGGGCTTGTGTAGTTCTAATATCAGGCTGATTAAGAGAATCAATGACACTCCTGGCCAAATCCGCAGGGTCGCCGCACGCGAAAAGCCCTCCAACGGTAGAATCAATCATCTCGGTTAGTGGAGGTTGGTCGACTGTCACGACTGGAGTCCCACTTGCGAGCGCCTCAAGAGGGATGAGTCCTTGACCTTCATAATACGAGGGATAGATGACCAAATCTGCTGAACGGAAATGTAACGCAAGACGATCAAAACTCATTCCAGGCTGAATTGAAACTGCATGACCGATTCCCAAGCGTTTGGCTTGCCGCATCAGCGTCTTACGCATGTGCCCCCTCCCGATGACAACCAATTTCGCCCCGGGGTGGACTTTGAGAATTTCCGGCATGGCCCGCAACAAAGTCCGATGGCCCTTGCGAGCAACCAATCTTCCAACGGCAAGCAAGAGGGGTGTTTCTGTATCTGCTCTACCAATAAGAGCCGCTTCATCAGCTGCGCCATAGGTGGTTCGAATGGCCTCATAGGCAAGTTGGTCTTCTTCATCATCATGATTCACTGGTCGGAACACTTTGTGGTCAACGCCATAGAGGACAGTCTCGCAATCCCAATCCTCTGGAGGTTGATACCACTGTTCAAATTCATTTTTAGTGGATTCAGAAATTGCTACGCTGATGGTTGAACCCATAATTCCGGCTTGTTCGTATTTTGCGTAGTGCTTCGCAGTAAGAAGAATTGCCAAATCATTAGGGTTCTTCCAAGTTGCTGATTCTTTATGGCGTGCAGCAAGTTTCATGCCTTCACGTTCACCAATCCAACTCCCATTGAGGGCTGAAACCACGGGGCCAATGTTCTCTTCAACCCATTCATATTCTCGTTCGTTCCAACTTACAAGTGGAAGAAGTGTATGGACTACATCTACCGGTTTTTCCAGATGGAGCCGCCGTAGAGAGGTAAGTGCATGCTTCCCATATGAGCGGGTAAAGGCCATCGGTGCTTTGAGCCAAGGCACGTGAAGAACACTGACTCCAGGTTGTGCAGGGGTCCGCTTCTGGTGAGTTCTGGTGATTACGGTGACATCGTGACCCCGCTGAGCGAGATGACCAGCCAGGTGGAATACAACCGAGCCAATACCACCCCAACGTGGAGGATATTCGCCTGAGACCATGGCGATGTGCATCAAGACAACCAAGACCAACGGGCATTTGAATGTCATTGAAGATGTGCCTGCTTCCGTGGAGAATAAAGCCAAACCTTTCAAGTCCATCCAAACGGTGGGCGAACCATGGCCGATGTGTTACCCGTGACCGTGACAGTTATCCTTCCTACCCGGAACGAGGAAGAAGCCCTAGGACCAACTATTGATGCAATTCCCCGCGGATGGTGTGAGGATTTAGAAATCATGATTGTGGACGGAAACTCATCCGACCGAACTCGTGAAATTGCCCTTGAAAAGGGGATTCGCGTCCATCTCGAAGACCGGAAAGGCTACGGACGCGCATACAGAACAGGATTTGATGTTGCATCAAACGACATCATTGTCACCATGGATGCAGATTGCACCTACCCTGCTGAACTTGTTCCTGAACTCGTAAAGCGACTCATTGATGATGATTTGGAATTCATTACTTGCGACCGCTTATCGATGGCGGAGGACGGTTCCATGTCTGGACTCCACGGGTTTGGAAATTGGGTGCTTTCGTTTACTGCACGCCTCTTGTTTGGATACGGGGTTAAAGATTCTCAATCAGGAATGTGGGTTTTCAAGAAATCCATTTTCGAAGATGAAAAGCTTCGGCCAACCAATGACGGCATGCCCCTAAGTGAGGAAATGAAAATCATCACACGCCGACATCTTGGAAAGAAGAAAGCTGTTGAAATCTCAGTCCCTTACCGTCCACGTGTTGGTGACGCTGAAATTCACACCTGGGGTGACGGATGGAAGAACTTGAAGTTCCTCTTCTCTCGACGATTTGGACTAAACAAAACCTTGACTCCATGGGGTGGACGTGATGAAAACCCAGATTCAACAAAAGGCGACCTTCCTGAACAGAAGAAGTGAACCTCAAAGTAAACCGTCAAGGTCACTCTGAACTTCTTCAGTACCGTCCATGATGTTCTCTTCTAACGGACGTTGTTCAACTTCAGCAGTCTTTTCCGGCGCTCTAAATGCATCCCAAGAAGCGATGAGGTCAATATCTGATAAGGCCCGACGTCGGCGCATAGCCATAAAGGCCAGTAAACCAAATCCACCAAAGAGGCCAGCAGCACCTAGGGCGAAAAACAGGATTCGCTGATCGTCTTCAGATTCTTCAACGTTTAAGGTACTCGTAAAGATGTCAATATTGGCGCTTTGCCCCTCACCGTCACGTGCAACTAATTTCAAACTTGGACTTCCTGTTTCTTCAGGGCGCCATTCGAGGATTCCTTCCCAAACACCGTCACCGTCATCATCGGTAAGATTGATTTCCCATTGCTGAATATTATGTGTCAAATTTGCTCGTACGTCCTTTGTAGTGCCGTCGGCATCATCAAGTCGAATTGAAATATTGAGTTGAGACAGTTCCCCCGCAACAAAGGTGGTTTCACTAAGAACCAACGAGTCTCTGTCAAATGAAGGAAGGCTGGATTGAATCGTTATGTTCACGTGCTCTTCAAGCCAGTTCCCTTGAGAGTCCTCAATGTAAAGTGAGAGATGGTACTCCCCCGGCATCAAGTTTGTAAGTTCATCAATTGAACTCGTTGAGATGACTTCGGGGAGACTTATTCCATCCGACCAGCGGCGCCATTCTCGTACGACCAAGTCATTGTCCGCATCAAACGAGGCTTCTTCCAGTATCACAACGCCACCCGGGGCGATGGACTGCCGATTTTCGGGCGAGATGAGCACCAATGTTGGGCCAGATTCATTGATGGTGAGCGTGAAGGTTTCATCCCGGGACATTCCGGTATCATCAGTTAGTGTCACGGTGAGAATATGATTGCCTGCACGCAAGGTCAAAGCGTGGCTTTCACTTGGTGATATATCAACGAGAATTGGGTCGTCCTCAAGTGAAGTTCGTAGTGTTAAAACAAAACTATCATTGTCGTAATCTATGCTCTGCGAAGCGTCAAACATCAGGATAGCAGAAGAGGAGTGGCTTGAACCATCAATGGGACTCAGCAAACCGAGAACCGGAGCAGAAGGAACAATCTCTAAACTAATTGTTGAGATGACAGGTTCATGGATTCCATCATCCAAACTCAATGTAATGGTGTGGGTCCCGGTACTCAATCGTGATTCAAACATCAACCAATCTTCCCCTTCAGGAGTGAGGCGACCATCAAGGTCACTTGTCCATGTAACCACCAAAAACTCCGAGCCGCCATAAGGTGAGAACGGAGCACAATGCCATGTTCCTTCTTCTGGGAAGGTGTCGCATGCTGCATCGAAATCCCCTGAGCCGTTCGCTGAGAACTCAATTAATTCAGAGGAATCGAACGTTGTTAACGAGGGTGAGGCGATCATGGCGATTGGAAACGAGTTGTCAACCGTCACCAAAACGGATGATGATGCGCTTTGATTGACATGTTCAGCTTGGTCGTCGGTAACTTCCATTGTGATCGTATGGACTCCCCGAGAAAGGTATCCGGACCAAGTTGTTGAGCCATTTGTGAGTTCAGCCAACACCCCGTCAAGGCTGGAACGATAGGTCACGACCATTTCATCACCCTCTGGGTCTGAAGTCGCGCTTCCTTCAAGTGTGACCAATTGTTCACTTTCGTTTCCTTGACGCTGAACCTCAAATATTGGTTCAGGTATTTCATTGAACAGAATCACGTCCACGGTATATGTCGCATTGTTGCCTACGGCATCAAAAGCCATGACCGTCAACGTGGCAGACGCTGGCGGGTCCTCGGTGGTATAATCGAAGGTGTACGTGAGTTCCTCGGGACACACCCACTGGTTGCCCCAACCGGTGCCTTCGCCGTTGAAATCAATGACGCACGCGAAATCATCACCTTCAGGATCAAATGTGCCCGTGGTGTTGATGACCACGGTCCCGGTTTGCGGCATGATGAGTTCACTCCACGGATTCAAAGTGGGTTCAAAGTCAACGACAAGAACTGGAGCGAGATTCACCAATTCAATGGTTCGAACCTCGGATACACAATGGCCTGCATCATCGCAGATTTCGAGGGTGATGAGGTGAATCCCATCGGATAATTGACATCCCATATTCAGATAATTTGTATTGACTGTGAATGGGGCACCATTGGCCATATCTTGTTGAGTAATCCCTTGCCCGTTGCCCACCCCCTGCCCGGTACATGACGCCACAATATCCCCATCAAGGTCACTTGTCCATGTGAACGTGAGTTCATCATCATCAAGGTCCCAAGAATCGGAGGCATTGAACACTACAGCACCTTGGGAGGGATAAATCGCTTCATCCAGAGGCGAAGTCCACATCAAGAACGGGGCTTGATTGTCAAGGGGTAGTAAACAATTCACAAACCGATTCTGGTCGAGTGTTGCGCTGGTTGAGTTCGTGATGCTATCATAGCCGCATTGAACGGTGACAGTGTTGAAGGAAGATGCTCCTGAGGAGGTCCACTGTTGTCCTATGAAATCGGATAGGAAAACATAGCCTAAATCGTTCGTATACTCTTGTACTGATGGCTCATAGTCTGTGAATGTTGCATCAACGTTTGCGTTTGGAACACCGTTTGTGAAGTTGTTTACCACCCATATGGTAAGGTCCCAAGCGACATCAATGGTCGCTGTTCCTGAAAAGGAAGCCAAGTTCAAATCAACATTAATGGGCTGATGAAGATGGAGGTCGGAAGTTCCATCAAGTTGAATCATTGTTGTTCCTAATTCATCTTCAAGGTTTGACCAATTCACCTGACTGTTGACCAGTTCGACAAAGCCTGAACAAGATGACGTAACGGTATTTCCTTGGCCACCAAGGTTGGGATGATTTGTTAATTTGACGCAGGAGGTCCCTGAAAATTCGCTGTCGGAAATTGTTGATGCAAAGTTTCCATTATTGTCACCACTCCAATCTAAGCCAGTATGGTTTCCAACCATAGACAACCCCTCAATGTGTGCTGCTGTTCGCAACAGTTCAACGGCTGGCTGTCCTGGGCTTTCTGCACCAATGCTCGCTTGGAGAATGTTGATGCGTCCACTGGCACCTGCAGGCATAGTGTCCTCATTATCGACGATGAGCGCGGGAACATCTGCGCTGTTCCCGTAGAGTGTGAGGCCCTCAAGCCACAAGTCAACTGAGTTTTCAGCCAAAATACCGGCTCCGGTAGACCCTGATACCGTACAGTTCCTGCAGCGGACATCACCTGATTCTGATTCCATATCGTTGGATTCATCATAATACAAGCCCGCTTGGTTTTGCGGCAATGGATTACTTGTTGCGTCTCCGCCGTTATTCGCTGCAGTGAGGTTTTCAAATGTCACGTACCTTGCATTCAGAACATGTGCACCGGACTGTCCGTTGTCGTTGAGTTCCAGTTCATTGACCACCATAGTGGCTCTATCAATCAACAACCCCTGCTGTGAATTATTGTGTAAGTTCCAATCAAATCCTTGCATGGCCCCTCCAGAGGTTGAAGAGATGCCTGGTCCAACTGAACCCGAAATTTCCATTCCCTCAAAGTGAGGTGCGAAAAACGACGACCTGACAGCAAGTCCAGCTTCATGGGGGCCTTGACCCGGGTCTCCTGAATCTCGTATCGTCAGGTTTCGGAAGGTGGTGGTATCATCGACGAAGTACAAACGTACACCAACGGTTGTTGAATCTTCAATCAAGGTATTGTCAAACCACGCACCGGTAGCGTTGACTTCAAGTGCTGCAAAACCAATGTTCGCTGTTGTTGCTCCGCTTGTTCCCGTCCCACGAATGGTTAGGTTTGTGAAATCAGCGGTCTCATAATTGGTATAATTGGTGTGATTATTTTTGTCAACATAGACGCCGCGGTACATTGAATTTGTAATCGTTGCATCGCGTACAACTGCACGAGTATAGCCTCCATCGTCAATATGACGAATGACCATGCCTGTATCTGATTTGTCGATAGAGACGTTTGTGAGAAGAGGTTGGCTGTCTTCAACCCAAACCCCAGCAGCCATAGCCCAACTTGACCCTGAACAGTTGTCAATGGTAATCCCCTGTACAAGTCCGCCTGATGCGCCCCAAATGTTCACTCCCCGTGTCAATACATCACTGAAGACTGCGCGTGTGACAATTGGGGTAGAGCCTGCGCCGATTGAAAGACCAATACCATAACGCCAATCGCCTTGAAAAGCCAATTCTCGTCCGGCTTGATCGATGAATAAATCTGTGATTCTTGGAGCAGCATTGTTGAACATGTCAACGCCCACTCGGTCTGGATTGACCACAGTCAAATTTTCAATAACGGGATTTGAACTGTAAATCGTCATTCCGTAAATGGAATCCTCAATCGTTAAATTTTGTAAAAAGGAACCTCGCCCGGAGGAGGAGGAATTGAATTGAATGCCTTCATGGTCCGATAATCCGCTTGCTTCAAGCGTTACGGGGCAACTTTGAGTCCCCTGCACGGTGAGCCGACCGTCGACAATAATGCGCACTCCCCCACCCATTTGGACCACAGTGCAGGCCTGAATAACCAATTCATCAGAAACAGGGACGGTGTAGGTGGCTGAGAGAACCTTAGTTCCCGACCAGGTGACTTGGGCCCGAGCCCCAGTATTCTGAACCATGGGGTCAACTGTTTCAGCCTCGTTGAGAGGATGAATTGCTGTTAACAGCGGTAAAAGAAACAGAAGTGTGACAAAAATCACCCGCGATGCAGTACGAGACGACGCTGTCATATCTCGTAAACGCCTGCAATACCCTTTCAATGGTTCGCTGTTATGTATCGGAAGGGGAAACGCACTGAGAGGAAGCCATAAATCCCGACTTTCATTCCAACATACATGCCTGAGGCGTTTATTCTGTTCAAAACTGAACCCACGCATGAGCGTGAAGTATACCTCTCCCTTACCGGACACGAGGATGTCGCAGAGGTTCATGCACTCTACGGTGAGTTTGACCTCTTGGTTCGTATCACTGCGCCAAATTCCAAACGGCTTTCCGACCTCGTGATGAATACATTTCGCAAGATAACGGGCGTCAAAGAAACACAAACACTGATTGCAGTTGAAGGATGAGTGATGAAATGGCTATTGGATTCGTATTGATTACCACCCTTCCCGGCGAAGAGGACAAGGTTCGTACTGCGCTTGATAAGATCGATTTAGTAACCAACAGATGGATGCTGTTTGGCGAATACGACATCATCGCTCGCGTTCAGGCCGATGAAGAATTTGCACTCACCCGGTGCATTGTTGAGGACATTCGCTCTCTTAGCGGCATTGCTGACACCAAGACACTGATTGGAGCAGAACTCTAATCACAACAAACGATGCATGCGTTTGACAAGTCTACGGCTGGCTGAATGACAACCTGCTGAACGGAAGCAACGACTTGCTTCACGCATTGACATAAGAGCTTGGTTTGGTGAAGATTTAGAATGCAAATACCACCATCGTCCAGCATAGCGCTGTTGGGCTACCCCTTTGGATTGAAGGGTATCGGGTTGTGGAACATCTGCAAACACGGATTGTGCTCTCTTGGAATCATGGACCCATAGAAATTCAGCAAGAGTCAATCTCAGAGCGGCCTTGTGAAAATCAGTTGGTTGCCGTTGAATGACTGCTTCTGCCTCTGCGATAAGTTGTTCAAGATCGCTAGAAGAATGGAAACGAAAGGATGCCTTCAATTTGAGTAGTCGAACAAAAGGGTCGTGCTCATCACTGATTGAAGCGAGTGCATCGCGAAGTTCGCTTGCTCGGTTAGAGTCTTCCTCAAACAAAGCTACTGCGTGTTGAATCATGGAAAGACTCACCATCATCGCAGTACGGTACTCCTGCTGCGAAGGGAGTTTAATGTCTTGAAGAAGGGAATGAATCGATGAAGACACCGCCTCTGATGGTTCGTCAAACAAGCGGTCTTCGAGTTGTTGTACCGCCGCAGAGAGTAGGGTGCGCGCAGCCTCCACATCGTTGGCTTGAGCAAGAACTGCGTTCAACAAAAGTTTAGATTCAGCCTCATTGCCCTCGAGAAGGGCTTTTTGATACTCCAATTCACTTCGGAGGCTACCGTCCGATAGGGAATCCAGATGGAGCTGGGCTTGGTCCATTTCCTGACGGTGTAGTGCAACTTTACCCGCCCAGTAATGAAGCATCTCATCCTCTGGTTTTTGTTCAACCGCTCGGTTTAGAATAACGGCGATGGCTGCTCCTTGGGAGGGAAGAAGACGTTCGACTTGACCTTCAATGTGCGATTGAAAGTCGGGGTCATCAAGGGCGAGTTGATGGTACAGGCGAAGTATTTGTGAATCCGGAGTGTCTTCACACAAAAGCCAATGGTTCAAGGATTGTTGATGGAGTTCTTTGAGACGATCTGGGGAGAACATTGTACGACGAACATTTCGGACCAGATGTTGAATCTCAAGTTTCGTGTCATCATGTTCCCACCGCAAGAGGGCATGGACGTCCAAATCCGCAATTTCATCTTGATGAGGCACATCTTTTGCAGCAAGCGGTCTAGGAAAGAGAACAAAGTGGTCCAAGGCGACCAACTCTTCACCCCCAAGGTTTTGCAGAATCGTTTGTTCTACAAAATTTTGAATGTCTTCCCCCGCCTCGGGAAGAGGCGTTCCTTCCGAATATAATTGCAAAGCCATTGGATGGCCGCCAAGGGCTTTTGCTATTGAAAGGCGGCGCTCCAAGTCCAAATGCTCTCCTAACAAATGGGTTGCATCTTCAGGGTCAAGGGCGGGCAGTTGCCGGTATTGACACTCAATCTCAAACGGGAGCGGGGTTCGGCCAACAAGAAGAAGTGTCGTTGAGTTGTCGCATTGAAACGTTTCAATCATGTCTTTAATCTTCGGAGCGTGTCTTGATGAAATTAAGTGAACATCATCAATTACAAACATTTGCTTCTTATCTGTGGCCTCAAGAAGTGACGCTAACGCCTCCGTATCGTGTGGAAGCGGATTAACAGTCGGAAACCACTGTTGAACGATATCCCTCATGTCAGAGAACTCATTGATGACTGCTGAGTGGGTTAGCGTGCCCTCAACTGAGGCACGGGCCGTCAGAGATTGCGCAACGGTCGTCTTTCCGATTCCGGATAAACCTCCGAGAAAAACAGGCTGAGGTTGCCCAAAAAGAGATTCTAGATCGAGAAGGGTTTCATTGCGACCGATGAGTTCAGTTGGCAGGTGGTTCTGATTGGTTTCATCTTCTCCCTGCTCAACATCAGCGCTTTCAGGATGCTCAAGTAGCCATAAACGGCCTTTTTCCGAGGCGTGATAGACTTGGCGTCGACGAGACCCGCCCCCGATGACGTGAGCAACACGAACGGTAATCAATTGCTCAGATTCCAACGAACTAAGAGGCCGGTTCAACCCAGAGCGAACAACACCCATCGCTTCGGCAAGGCCCGGAAGTGAAAGGTCACGAGGAACATCCCAGGCTTGATCCAAGGCCTCGGGAAAGGTACCGAGGTATCGAAGCAACTTCTCCTGCGAACGACTAAGCATATCTCTTCCATAATGCACTTCCTGCTTCTCCTTCATCAATCATCCCATTGGTTGCGTGAACCCTTCTCTTTGCGGGGTTGCCCTTTTGAGCCACCGTCCCTAAGGTGCCTCTATGCCCGTCGACCTCAGTTCGGCTGACCTCCCCAAAGAGGCGGGTGTTTATTTGTTCAAAACCGCAGAGGGAAGGGTTCTCTATGTCGGAAAAGCAACGCGCCTTAACGAGCGAATCCGGTCGTATTTCGCCTCAAATCCGGACCGACAAATGATTCCGGAACTCGTCGCAAAAGCCGATGATATCGAGTGTATCGTGACTCAAACTCCCCAAGCAGCCCTGATCCTAGAACGCCAGTTGATTCGAGAGCACATGCCGCGTTACAACTCAATGCTCAAGGATGGCAAATCCTTCCCCTACCTCGTCTTGACCAATCATGAGTTCCCTCGCATCATGTACACAAGATACCCCCCCAAGAATTCTGAGCAGTGGGGGCCATTCCCTAATGCTGGGGCTGCAAAACAGGTTATGCAGTTATTACGGAGGCAGTTTGGAATTCGTGATTGTAAAGAACTGCTCCCCCAAGGATGCCTTTCCATGCACATTGGATTATGTGCGGGGCCTTGTGTCTCACCTGAAGGTTACAACGAGAATGTCAAGAACGTTCGCCAAATTCTAAACGGAAACGCTGCCGCTCTAACCGACGAACTGGTCGCTTCTATGGAGGATGCTTCTGCTCGTGAGGCCTTTGAAGAAGCTGCGAGGTTCAGGGATACCATTCGTGCAGTTCGGGCCACAACCAGCCAACATGTCGTTTCAAGCAAAGTCTACCGTGATTGCGATGCTATCGGCCTTGCTACCCAAGGAGAGTTGGCTGCTGTGGTCGTTTTGCATGCAGACGAAGGCATGGTCCAAGGTCAAGAAGCCTGGCCTGTAGTCTATGGAGGCGACATCGGTGAAACAATTTCCATGTTTATCTCAGAACATTATACTCACCGAAGGCCACCAAGACTTCTCTTGAGTCCCGTGCCAATATTTGATGGACTTCAATCGTGGTTAAATCAACGAAGAGGAAGTTCAGTAGAAGTTCGTACGCCTCAACGAGGTGACCTTGAAAATTTAGCCACTCTCGCCCGCCAGAATGCTGAAATTCAACTTCAGCGGATGGCAACAAAAACAAGTGGGTCCCTAGAGCAACGAGCTGCAGATGATGGGGCAGCAGTTCTAGGATTGGACCAATTAAATCACGTCGTTTGTTTTGACATGGCACAACTTCTTGGAAGTGAACGAGTTGGTGCAAGTGTCGTGATGAGAAATGGACGGCCTGCCAAAGATGAATACCGCAAATACGTGGTTAAAGGCGACGCTATCGACGATTTACGAATGATGAAAGAAGTGGTCGTAAGGTGGGCAAAGCGACAAGAAGAATGGCCCGACCTTCTTCTTATCGACGGGGGAGAAACTCACCTCAGTACGATCAAGAAGGCACTTGAAGAACACGGTTGGGCTGGACGCTTTCCCTTAGCGGCCTTGGCCAAACGTGAAGAAACCGTTTACCGGGACGGTCATGAGCCATTGGTTCTTGACCGACAAGGACGGGTAATGGTTCATGCAAGAGACGAAGCCCATCGTTTTGTCAATACGTTTCATCGCAAACGCCGAAGTAGAAACCGATTGGCAGACCCGCTTGAAGGCGTTGAAGGATTGGGTGCTAAAAAGTTGCAAACTCTTCTTCGCCATTTCGGAGGGAGAAAAGGTATCGAACACGCCGCCGTTAACGAATTGCTTACCGTTCCCGGCATTGGCCCATCATTGGCTCAACGAATCTATGATTCGCTGCACTGAACATCAGTAGTCATCTATTGAGGCCATGTCCTCTATGGACTCGCCACGCCGAAGCCCTGGGCTGGAAAAACCTACGAGGTCAGAAAATTCACTGTCTCCAAGTTGAGCCTTGTTGATGTTGCTTTCTCGCTGCTTCAACCGATTCTTTTTCGCCTTCTTCTTTCTGCGACGGCGCCGTATAAACAACACCAGCAGGAGAATTACGATGGTTGGATAAATCCAGAATTGAACTAAGAAATACATCCAACTGACATGTATTGTGTATGAAATATCATCACTGAATGTACCTGGTGGGATCACATAAGTTACGGTTTGGCGACCCCCATCTTCAGTCACTTTGAGATTACCTGATGTTGAGTTCCAATCTTGAATTTCAACCCCCCAAGGAAGTGTAAAAGAAATCGGCCCCGACATTTCAATCTCATAATCCTCCTCAACTGTTGTGTCAACTGCAGGGATGCTGAATTCATTGGGGTAACTGACTCCCTTCATACTGAACATCGAGTTCGTAATTCCTGAGGTAAGTGCATTGGTTGCCCATCCCATCGGTTGAATCAACGAAGTCGTCAAAGCATCTGCGACAACGTCAATGCCGACTCCTAAGAGAGGATTACTATCGTCGGTTCCTATTTCATCCGTATTGACGTCCAGCCCGATTGTGAATGTTACCCTTGGTATGGTAACTTTCAGCGTAATGGGTTCTTCGTCAGATATAGTTTCATCAGGGGCCTCGATTCCTGAGATTTTGGTTTTCAATTCAAAACCGCTTAAGTCCATTCTCTCTATGCTCTCATTTGATTCAATTTCAGTTCCAATTTCATGAATCGTATCGGTTATGGTTTCTCCGAAAAGTTCGGTGAAGTCTTTCATTCCTTGCCGTGTAGCCGTCAGCGTGATAGTTTCGTCACCAAGTGGAACTGTTGTATTTAGCGGCTGATCCATCCTGCTGGAGAGGTCAATGATGAGGCGAATCAGGTCTGAAGGAATTGCTTCCATGGTAACTTTGGTCTTTTCATCTTGAGGGAGGTCATCAATAGGGATTCCAATTCGGTAAATACTGAGTTCTGCATCCAACGCAAAGGTGAAACTAACGGACTGACTCCATTCATTCAAACTGAATTTTTCCCAATCCAGGTCAATTTTACTGTTTATGCATGTGGTTTGGTTTGCATAACAGATAACATCACCTTCTTCGTTCTTGATTTCACTTTCCCATGAGTAAGAGGGACCTGTTCCTGTAAACGAAATATCTGTGCTCTGTGTTCCTTCAATCGTTTTTGTTAAGATGATTTTGGAACTTCCATCCAGGGTAGTGATCCAAGAGGGGACAAGGATTTCAACGGTTAATTCGGATGGTGGAAGCCCATCTGGTACGATATCGTCGAGATAACTTGAGTCAAGAACGGTTTCAAGCGTGATTCCTGAGTTCATCAAACGCTCCAAATCGTTTTGCTGTACTCCTCCAAGGAAGTCGTCTATCATTTCATTGGTGTTGTATTCCTTGAGAATGCTTATGAGGCTCATGTTTTGAATCGGAGCGCTTGTTGTCTGAAGGTAAACCGGATATGTTGCATCCATTGCGACGGAACCTTCGAGGCAATAGTTCAACTCTTGACCCGACACTACAGGTTCTGAGCAACCTGCTGAGTGTGTGTAATTAAGCCCCCCTGGCTGTTCAAAATTCCCGGTTCCATCCGATTCAGAAACCCATTCAAGGTCGCTCATTGTAATGGTTCCCACGCCTGCTACGGTAGAACCAATTCCCTCCACAATATCTCCAATCGGGAACTGATCGGTAAACTGTGTGAGGTCAACGATGCCGTTATGGTAGGCAAGACGAATTCCATCGGAAGTAATCAGTGGAATGCTTGCATCCGAGGATACTTCAAACATATTGACTCCCCAATCGGACAATGTTGCTTCATCCAAATAGTACAGGCCTGCTACAAAATCAATCGTGGCCGCATTTTCATCCCGTAAATCCAAAACCAAGTTCAGGTCAAGGGCTTTTGTTCCTTCAGCGACCCAAACCGTAGGGGTTTCTGATGAGTTGCGATGTCCCATTTTCAGGTCAACAGTTTGGAGTAAATCAGTGTCCGCTTCTTGAGCGTTGAGGTGGTTCATAGACCACTCAGCAGCCCAATAACTCGGAGGTCCATTACGAGCAACCTTTGACCCGTTATCGTCAACTGACAAGACCGTAGAGTATGCAGGGGGGTTGATGATGAAATCGGCTTTGTGACCTGGTTGTGTTGTCAACTCAAACCCGGTGTTAATGTCTGCACCCATGGTCAAAAGTCCCTTGTAGGTGCGCTCAAGGTCTAAATTTTCATTGCCTGCGAGATTGAAATTTGAGGATACCAATTCTACCGAAGCCATGGCTGTAAAACACAAGGGGGGTTCAAACACGTTGTCTTGACTGGCGCCTTCCGCAGCAGAGTCGGTTGTTTCATCTGTTGAGCATTGTATAACGGTGCCTGCGTTGGTATATTGATTCACATAATTCGTACTCAGGCTCGTCACGGTTCCAAACCCACTTGTAAGAGCTTCTTCAATGGCATCATTGACTTCGTTTTTCAGTTTTTGACCCACTGTCGGAGTTCCACTTCCGCCAGTTTCCGTGTTAAACATTTCACGAATTAAATCAGCAGGTGCTCCGTCATTAGAATCAAGTCCATCGGTGTTTTCAAGGGTATTTCCCACAATTGTCCCAGAGCCAAGCCCAAGCGAATCTCGTTCGAATTCACGAACAGCCCAGGTGAGTTCAAGTTCGATGGTTTGGGTTGAAACCAAATCAAAAACATACATTCCTTCGACCCAATCCTGACGATTAGGAGTCATGTCCTCGGCGTGGTCGTATTCATCACACTCACCACCGAGAGAACTGCAAGATTGCATTCCAGCGGCACTTGCAAGAGGGGCCCAAATCTGAAGAAAAAGGAATCCGACCAGAAGAGTTGGAATGAGCGGGTTTGCGCGATTCTTCCCGAAGAGTAGTTCCGACATCGTATGCGCTATGAACGGGAACTTGAAAGGAGTTCCCCTCATGCCCCTACCATGAACCATGAGGAAATCGGTCACCCGTTCCTCGCTGTTCATCGTAGTATGGGAGAGAGAATTCACGCCCTGCTCAAATCCAATGAAGTTTTGCATTCTCACATCTCTCCGGTTGAACATGGAGACGATTTCATTGCTTTCCCTCTTCGTTCAGTGGATTTCTCGGAACTCTTGAAGAACGAAATTTCAGCCATAACAAATCAACCTCTGCGGCTGATAAAACGCACCCCCTATGTGATGGAAAAGGTTGACCCGCACGAACGGATTCAAGAGGTGGTGGAACATTGGTTGAAGCAATTGGCTCCGAACGAAGCCTTGGCCGACCAGGGAGCATTCTTGGATACACTCCCCTACAAATGGGAGCGCCTTGGAGAACTCGTTCTCTTTCCTTCGGGTAGTTTCGGTCAGAACATTTTGACGGAAACCTCCAAAGAAGAACAACACAACCTCTGGGGTGCAATTGCTTCCGCACTGAATGCAACAAGTGTTGGCATTCAATCACCTATTGCCAAGGATAGAGTTCGTTCATCACAAGCGGTTCTTCTTCACGGCAGCTCACATGTGAACTTTATCGACCATGGAATTCACTATGAATTTGATGCGTGCAAGGTCATGTTTTCTTCCGGCAACGTCACAGAACGCCGACGGATTGGGTCAATGGATATGACTGGCGAAACCATCGTTGACGCTTATGCAGGGGTTGGGTACTACTCATTTCCTATGCTCATCAATGCTGGCGCTGAACATGTCCATGCGTGTGAAATGAATCCACCATCCATTGACGGTTTGCTTCGCGGAGCGGAAGCAAACGGCATTGCTGACAAGATTACCGTTTATCCTGGAGACAATCAGAACTCACTCTCACAACTCAAAGGAATCGCTGACCGATGTCATCTTGGCTTACTTCCATCATCAGAAGCCGTTTGGGGAATGTGCCTCCAAGCCCTCAAAACAAAGGGAGGATGGTTACATGTCCATATGAACGTAAAGGAAGAAGAAATTGGCGATTGGAAAGCCAATACGATTCATCAATTTCAGTCGCTAAGTGATACGATGGGGCTTGGGTTTTCAATTCGAGGCGACCATCTTGAACGCGTTAAATGGTATGCCCCTCATGTACGTCATGTGGTATTTGATGTTGAATGTCGACCCTACGAATCATGACCATCCAGTTGTTGTGTTATAGCTTGAGTTCAATGTTGCATTCCATATCTCTCCGATCATGGTTTGATTCGTTCGCTTTCCAATCTCTGTCTGAAAGATGTACCCTTGTTCGTTGACAAAAGCTACATGGGGGATTGACATAACACCCATTTCAGTCGCAAACTCTGGCATGAGCATGAACGGTCGTTCAATGGACCGATTGAGGTTGGATTCTGTAGTTTCATGCCACGCACTCATGTTGGAAAATTCCGGATCATCATCTTGGGAAAAAACCATCATTTGACCGTTCGGAATCACTTGGTCGTAGGTATCAAGAGTCGCTTCACAGTGTGAACACCATGGTGCTGAGAAATAAGCGATGTACGCTCCTTGTGACATCATCGTTCGGTTAAATTGAGTACCGTTATGAGAACTTGCCGTCCACTCAGGGACACCTTGTGCTTCTGCAGTAGGTGGTTCATCCATCGCATTCTCACGTTGCTCTAAAACTGGTTCAGAAGAGATACACCCCGACAGGAGCAGGCAGAGTACCAGACCTACAGCGAACCGATTTGAGAAATCCATAAGATCACGGCCCGTCATCAACAAGTTCAGCATCAAGAATTATTGCATCATTATACATATTCAATGGCTTTTCAGTGCGCCCACGGTAGACGAAAAGAGGAATAGATGCCAATAGCAGTAACACAAGCGGGATGGTGAGAATCTTGACGGCTGTTTCAACAATGGAATTGCTCTCAACTTCATCCGCAGGAGGGTTCTGAATTGTGCCGTCTGGGTCTGCAACACCAATCATTTGCATCGAGTTGATTTTTGCTTGATAAATGGGTCTTCCAGCAGAGGCAAACGGATTGTCAACATCGGTTCCTGTGGGTTCATCTGACGTTGGAGTCTCAGCAATTGCTCGGATGTGTGTCATTCCGTCCCTGACAATCCCGAAGGTAGCATAGCCTTCGTCATCTCGATTTTCCGGGTCTAAATTGTGGGCCTCTGTTTCAGCGATGTACCACTGTGCGTCTGCTGAATCTGGTTCTTGGCCACGAGCCATTCCAAGGGCACCATCTACGTGAGAAAGGTTGTTGTTGAGTTCAAGGGGAATGGTCTCGCCTGTACCCCCGCTCCCACAGGATGGGTTTGTAGCAGGATAAACGCCGAGGGCTTTGCATGTAGGGTCGCCCGATTGAGTTACGAAATCATTGATGACTCGGTGGAAAAAGATACCATCGTACAATCCCGACTCCACGTGAGAAATCATATTTTCCGTTGTAACAGGAGCCCACTCTTCAAACAGTTCAATGATAATGGTTCCTTCAGTTTGCCCCGAAAGATGTCCTTCCTGATAGGTCACTTGAACTTTGATGATGGCGTTTCCTTTGTACGAATCCATCATCGGTGAGTCTTCTGTATCAGGGCGGTCTTCCCATTGTGTTGGGTCAAGGCCGTTACTGCGCCACAGCGGTTGAGTTTGTTGCGCGCCTATGGTTGAAGGGAGCAAGACGGTTAGAAACAAGCTCACCATAAGGAGAGACCGTATCACCATCGGGCGAGTCATGGTTGTCGCAGGAGCATCTCCCCCATGAATCGTGCGGGTGGCGGGGGAAAAGACCGCTACACAGAAAAAGTAGGAGTTGTATTTCACAGCATGGAAGAATCCGTAACCAATCAAAACATGCTCAAATACGCTAGATGGATGGTCATCCTCGTCATTATAACAACTCTTAGTCAAGCATCAACCGGTTTGTCATCAATGTACGAATACAATACTGCACCCAGCCATGCATGGACCGCTCAAATCGGCTTGTTAGCCTGCCTCGCTTTGGTGGTGCTCGTCATTATGTCGAAGACTGATAGTTCAAAGGTCAAGGGCATGTCATTTGGCTTGCTCTTCGTGTGGGTTCTCCAATACGGAATGGGAGAGATGTTTGCTAAGATGCATTGGGTTTCGTTGATTCACGCCGTTATCGCCATGGGGATTCTCCTTCATACCATGGCACTCCTACGGGCGCTTCCAAGTGTTGATGCTGACCCTGCAGTGTGAAAACTCCGAAGCGTCAGCCTCTTGAGACTGAACTCATTCGTCTTAACATGAGCGCCGTAATGGAGGTCATCAGTACGAGTTTGGCGCTCGATGCTGACCTCGTTGAAACTACGGCACCTGAGGATGCTCCATTTGAGCCGGTTGAGGGGAAAGGAAGGCGACAGTTGAACCTCTCAGCAGGAGCAACAATAGCCATCTCCATCGTTTTTCTTATGCTCGCCATGACCCTTGGTACAAACCTTACTCAATCGGCCAAAGAAAGCGGGGCGTTTTCTGGTGAATGGTGGGAGACTCCTCTTGAACTTCGTCACACAATGGACCTACCAATGGACACACTGCGCGCCCAACTCCCGGTGAATGGAACCTATGAGATCCTACCTTATGAGGAACATTTCGTCGAGGTTGACCTCCCTGCAAGTGAACAAGACGTTGGATTTCCAGGGGACGCTTTGATGCATGTCGCTCTATGGCTTCCTGACGTCCCAGAAGGTGAGAAAATTCCCGTCATCATGACCATTCATCCGTACTATGACTTTGGTGGAGAAGGCGTAGCAGGCGATGACTCCTCACCTAACACCGTGCCAGACGGCGGTGTTGGAAAATGGGTTTACGATACCTTCGTGCCTCACGGATACGCCCTGGCTCAGGCCTCAACGTTTGGAACAGGGCAATCAACTCACTGCCAAGATGTGAAAGGCTTGGGTGAACAAACCGGAATACAGGCCGTTGTCGACTGGCTTGGTGAACAGGAATGGTCCAATGGGAATGTTGGCCTGATGGGTAAATCATATGCTGGAACAACGAACTGGGAGGCTGCACAACAACCGTCGGAACATCTGAAGACAATCGTACCTATTTCCGGTTCAATCGGGGTGCAAGAAATGTTCTATCGTAACGGCTCCTCAGAATCCAGAGCCATGCTCTACGACGCTCTCTACGAAGGTGCAACAACTGACGGTACAACCGATGATATGCGAATGTGCAGCGACGACCTCATCGGTCCACTAAACCCGTTCTCCACATGGGCCGGAGCAGAATTTGGGGGTGCTGAATGGAACGATTACTGGGACGAACGACGTCACCTTCCAGATGTTCTTGAGAACTACCGAGGAAGTGTGTATTTGGTGTGGGGGCTTCAGGATTGGAACGTTGACCCGTACCACGCCTTCCCCACATATCAGCTGCTTCGGGATGCAGGAATCAATGCCCGAGCAATTTCGGGCCAGTGGGCACATAATTACCCCGACCAGCCAGACCGACACAGCGAATTATCGTCAGGATACGGGCGAGAAGCATATCCCAACATGAGCAGAATGGATTGGGCTGTCGAACTCTTTGCTTGGTTCAACTACTACCTCAAGGATATCGGAGAGGAACCTGAACCGATGGTGCAAATCCAAACAAATAATGGAAAATGGCACGTTGAGGAAACTTGGCCGCCAGAAGACATGACGTGGTGGCCCGTAACACTGGACACCGCAGAAGGATCAGGGGGCACTGTCAATGCAAACAACCAGCGTTCGTTCCAACTCGAGCCTCTTGAAGAAGCGATTCACATCTCTGGAATGCCTACACTCCACCTCTCTGTTGATACACTAGCGTGTCAAGGTGGTCAAATCTTTGCAACCATGTACGGAGACGGGCTTCGCCTTGGCCATGCAACCATGGATGTACGCTACCGAGACGGAGGCTACGAAGCGAAAACTGCTCTACCGTTTCAAACCTACACGATGCTCATGGAATTCAATCCGATGGATGTCACGTTAACTGCGGGCTCACAACTTGAAATCGTCCTTACCGAGAGCGGAGAAGACTACCTTCCTAGCCCGTGTGCAACTGTTGGGCTAAATGTAAACTTTGATTCTTCTTCAACCCTCAGTCTGCCATTGATTGACCGGCCGGTGGACGATGAACGGTGGTTCTTTGCTCCACCGTGGTGGGAGCAACAGCCAATTCCAGAATGAGGGAACCTTATGCGAGTTCTCGCGTTTGAAGACATCTATGACATGGAAGCGATGTTTGTTTCAGCAGGCATTGATTTGAGCGATGTGACATTTCAACAACGTTGGGATTCCAGTGATGCTCTTGAACACATTGAATCCTTCAACCCCGACGTGCTGCTTCTTGACCATTTCATGCCCCCATTCAGCGGTTATGAGGTTCTCGAAGAACTTCTTGAATCTACGGTGATGAGACCGAATATCATCGTTGCAATGTCAAGCGAACACTCTAGAAATCAAGCAATGGTTGAACTCGGTGCGAATTATGGAACCATCAAATTCAATGTGACAGAACTGGGCTTCTGGCCCGTTCACTCTTCGTCGTAGGGTTGCCAGTCGGTCTGGCCTTCTTCACGATACCACCAGTAGCCATCTTCATCCTCAAACCATTCAACACCGTTTTCGTCAATGGAATAATTGTCATCGCCTTCGTCTTCGTATTCTTCTTCAAGAACTTCCTCAACTTCAGCGGGGTTTGCCATTCCCGTTTCTTCGGCAATACGGCGCTTGGCATCGTCTACATCTGATTCCGCACCTCCAAACACTCGATTTGAGGTTCGGATCTCTGCTTGATGGTCACCTTGACGTATAGCGTTGTCAGACTCTTGGTAGAAATCATCGGTCATTTTCTCACGGAATTCGTCAAATTCTTCTTTTCCAAAGCTTCCGGTGAATTCGTCACCTTTGGATTTCATGAGGTCGTCCAAATCAATCCGCTTGCCCATATTAAGTTCAGGAGCATTTGGTATGTCGCCTGCATAGAATGCATCTTCTTCAGTCCCTAGTTTCCCGAATACGCGACTCTCTGGGTCCGCTTCTTCGATGGCTTCGATAAGGAGGTCATGCTCTTCTTCATCAATATCTTCGGCTTCGTAAAGGTCGCCCGCTTGGTCAACCAGCGCTTCAAGCTGTGAAGCGAGTTCTTCTTCCTCTTCGCCGTACTGTTCAGTCAGTTTATCGACCTGTTTCAACAACTTTTCGTAAGGGCTGCCGGTGATGGCCCCGAGAAATCGCCCGAATCCACCCTTCTTCTTCGCCATGGTATACCCTTGACATTACCCTTCTTCAAAGATTGTCCTCGTCGGACCCTTGATGATGAACTTCTTCTTGGGAGGTTCATGGTGGAGGAATGGTTAGGGGCATTGATGATGTCTTACAACCGCGACTCCTACGAGCAGCGTAGCGGTTACATGGCGCAAGTGCATGTACCAGGACATGTATTTCAGTCGCTCGTTTGGTGGGCCTTACAGGCGCTTCCAGACGAAATTCTCGTTGGAATTGACATTGACCCGAATCAGCCCCATAAACCTCAAGTTGACGAGTATTTTTCAGGTGATGAAGTTCATGGTAATTTGTTCCAAGGTCAGGGCTACGTCATCAGTGAAGCACACATCGTAAATCGTGGGGATTCGTACTCCGTTCATCATCTTCCAGAGGATTGGACGGACGACATGTTCTCGAGCCAGCGGGGCTCAAGAGCGGGCCGATTCACACATTGGCTCCATACACATCCAAACGCACCTGCGATACCCAGTGGCCCCGATGCTGATGCTGCCCAAGAAACCAGTGGAATAGACATGATATTGGGGTTGAGATTTTCTCCTGAAGGTCCCCTGCCATGGTTTGATGATGTTGAGGGAACTCGCCGCTCAATGAAAGCAGTAGGCAAAGATAACACGCCGAGGAAACGGTCATTCTTTGCACGCCATCGTCTACCTGTTCTTGGAAAGGCCCCGAGTGGACATAGCATCCATGAGATTCAACTCATTGGATTTCATAAATCAGGACATGGCGTCAACATTGTGTTCGTGGATGAACATGGCTGGCCCTACGGATGGGACATGGAAACGGAAGGATTGGATTCAGTACAAATCTGAATCAGGTTAGGCATCTGCGAGAATCGCATGCAATTCTAGCAAGCGGTCAGGATTGACTCCGAGGTCGCCCTGCCCAAGGCGCGATTGGGAGTGGAGTTCAAATTCTGTCCCTCCAGTACTCAGTTGACGCAATTGAACAACAACGTCGTCGGGAAATCTCCAAAATGGAGTGATGGCCACTGCGTGAATATAGTACTCCTCGCCATCCACAGACTCTTCGACAAGTATTCGGAGATCGTTTTCCACAACCCAATCTGTAAGAGCGGCGAGGGATGTGTTCAGTTCAACATTGTTTGTTGTGTCAAGGTCCATATCCATCCGAAAGGTGTCTCCGCCACCGAGGTGAGCGCAATTTTGACTGTTGGACTCACAGGAAGGCATGGTTGCAAAGGGTACATCGGGAGCTGCTCCGAAAATCCATGCCTGTACCAAGAGAAGAGGAGAAAGTAAAGCGAAAACAATCAATGCATTCCGCTTGATTTTTGATGAGGATTCAATGTCTTCTTCAGGCTCCAATTGGTAACCCTCCGGGACTCCATTTTCGGTACTTGTAATATTCAGCCATGCATGCTTCTTCATCAGATTCATCAACAAATGATACCATTCCCGATGCTACCCCACTCGTTACGGGTTCATTTCTTAGACGCCATGAAAGCAGGTCTTCTTGTTTTGCATCTTTACCTTGCCGCAGCCAATGGTCCACATTCCATTGACGAGCAGTGTCCCACTGAACTTGAGCCCGTTCCATGAGGTCGCTCCATTCACAACCCTCACCAGTAATTGCATTCCATGCATCAAGCATGATGTGGTCGGGTGTAGCACCTTTTGCAAACGCACATAAAATCATGGAATCACGAATCACAATGCTATGCTGGCTGATGACAAGTTCACCCATGAGATCTACCGCAGAGCGATTCGGAAGACCTGTTGGGTCCTTGTAATTCGCACGCATGTGATTAGCCCCGACGTTGGATGTCATGTAGGCCATGGCATTTCCACGCTTTCCGCGTGGGTCCCACGCCGGTAAATCAAGGCCCTTACAGTGAGCAGTTAGGCGAGTGGTTGGATGTCCGGTTTCGTTCTCAATCCACTCACTCATGCCGACTGCACCCGCAGTAAGTGTGCCGAAGAGCGTTCCGTCCCCCGGAGTTGCATGGGCCAAGAGATGTAGTGCTAAGGGCGGTAATTCAGGAATACCAAACTTCCACGGAACTACATCTCCCTCTTTGAAGGAACCAAAATCAAACGGTGCATGAAAATGGTCAGCCCAGGATTCATGGAGCCATCCTCGTTCTGTTGCCTCGCATACAAATGAGAGCGCAGCACCAGAGGAAATGGTATCCATACCCAGCCGGTTGCACGCATCGTTTCCATCCATCACATCGAGACTTGAGCCGATGCCGAGATTGGACCCCAACATCGCCAAGGTTTCGTATTCGGGTCGGTCAACACGATTCATGTGAACCGGTCGGCCACGGAATTTCTTCCCATCAATGACCGGACGGTCAGCAGCCTCACAAGCAATAGGACATGGGGCACAGCAACCTGATTGTTTGGCGTTGGGCAAGGATTCATGCCAGTGTTCGCCTGAAAGTTCATGAGTTGATAGCTTGGTTTGAATTGGAACTGGAGTTGCTCCCTTTCGAACTGCCTCTGCTGTTTGACCACCTTTGCCGCCTCCTGCTTTGAGCGTAGAGAGGTCGGGCATTTGTGCGTCTGTTGATGCGTAATTTGCGGTTGGCATTCGTCCGTTCTGAGCAGCATAAAGTGGACCGCGACTTGTTCCAAAACTGTAGAATGGGTCACCTGACTTCCTGCGCAAACCCATTTCACTACGCTGCTTTTTGACAGCGTCGCCAAGAGAAAAATCGTTTGAATACCGGACCATAGACGACGATTCAGAACTTGCTTTGACAGTAACCGCTTTGAGACGTTTGAACCCAAACGAAGCACCGGTACCTCCGCGCCCTGCCGCTCGTCTTCCAGCGGTCAAAGGGGATGCAATCCGAATTCCGTTTTCACCAGCAGGACCGATGGAAAGACATTCGCCGAGTTCATCGAGGTGTTGCTCAACTTCCCAAGTGGAACATCCGAGCAACGGTTCTGCATCGTGGAGTTCGGCTTGCTCGTCGTTGATTTCAAGGCGGACCCAGCGTTCGCTTGCACCCGTGATAAAGAGACCATCCCATCCCGCTTTTCGCAGGTCATGACCAATGTTGCCTCCGATGTATGTGTCGATATAACACTCGGTTAAGGGAGAACGAGTGACAACGACAGCGCGTCCTGAGGAACCAATCTTGGATGCTTGATAGGGGCCCGTCATGAACAAAAGTGGGGTCGTCGGGTGCGATGCAGCATCCATTTTTCCAGTTACGGGATGAATCTGTTTTGTCGCTGAATCGTAGTCCGTTGTATCCCATTCAACAAGCAGTTTGGTGGCAAGAGCCTTGCCTCCCATCGACGAAAGACACCATTCGTATGGAATGATTCGCTCTTCGCAAGTTCCTTTGGTCAAATCAACCCAAAGCACGCGCCCGGGGAAGCCATCAAACCTCCAAGACTGTGCCATAATGAGAACTTATCTCGGACTCCTAAAAAGACTCCACTTCATTTTCGGGAAGTTGGAGGCCATCACGATTGGTTTTCAACCGCAATCAACAGAGTGTTAGATTCTACGGGAACACCCCAGTACATATCGTCGTATGGTGTCACGATGCACATAATGGTAGAACCGTTGGCGAGGTTGGCCGTGTACGTGGTTGTATTGGCTACATAGGTCCCGTTGACAAACCATTCAACGGTTGAATTATCAGTACCGTTTTGTCCGTCATAAAACACATAGTTGAGCGAATACACCGAAGGCGTGGTTGAATTGTTTACAGAGAGAGTGACATTGCTCGCCGATGGCGTTTGATTGTCCCATTCCACTTGCATGATGACAATTCCACTGGGCATGTAAATCGAAAACGGGCTGTTTCCTCCGGGGAGCAAACTCGCAATGCTGTCGTTTCCTCCTCCAAGGGCGAGCGTGAAGCCGTTCCAAACAGCAAGGTGGGCTTCAGTAAAGACGTCCCCCGGGACTGGATCACCGTAAACGCTCATGTTGGCCCCGAATGTGGAAGAACCAAGATTGCTCATTGTGGGAACCCCAGGGTGGCTCCAAAGATACCCCGTTGGGGCATCTTCAACAATTCCTGTTGGCATGTAAACGGCAAATGGACTTGCCCCGCCTGGGAGCAAATCTGCAATACTGTCGTTTCCTCCACCTGGGAACATCCCACCAAATCCGTTCCAAACAGCAAGGTGTTGCTCAGTAAATACATCACCTGCGACAGGGTCGCCAAAGACACTCATGTTCGTATTGAACGTGGTAGCACCCAGGTAAGCCATGGTGTCAATTCCAGATTGAGTCCACAAATAACCTGTAGGTCTGTGGTCTACGATTCCTGCGGGCATGTAAATTGAGAAGGGACTGTTTCCCCCTTGGAGCAAACTTTCGATGGAATCGTTCCCACCGCCAGGGAATGTTGCTCCAAAGCCGTTCCAAATTGCAAGATGCTGCTCAGTGAACTCGTCTCCTGCGAGAGGGTCTCCAAAAACACTCATGTTTGTGTTAAAGGTCGTTGCGCCAAGATACGCCATTGTATCAATTCCAGGCTGGGTCCATACGAACCCGGAGTGATTGCCGTCCGAAGTAGCTGAATTAAGGAGACTTTGGACCCAAGCGTCCATATCTTCCTGCCACCAATTTGGAGAGATGTTCAGTCGTTCTGCACAATCAAGATTTGCTTGACTCGTAGGGTCATACCCTGAATCGTTACCATTCCCATCTTCATAATATGACACTCGGATGCAGTCAACAGTGGCTTTATCGTCTCCCGGGTAAGAGAAATTACTTCCGTAGTAATCCTGGAAGCCATAGCCAAACATCATGATGAAAACAACTGCAAGCGTTGCAAGATAAGGTTTGAACTCATAGCCTCCTGCAACGAAGGTTCGTGAGGGAAGTTCTTTGAACACAACATGATTTGAGACGGATTCTTCACCGTTCGCTGCCCTTGGATTGGTTTCACTAGCAGTCGGATCATTTCCTCCAGCAACAATTGAATTCGGTTTTGTATTGTCATCGTTCATCGCTTGTGACGTCACCAAAAGCCCCTCACCTTCCTCAGGGTTATGATACAACACATCTTCCAAGCGTTCTGTTTCTTGTTCGTAGCGTTCCATTTGATGAATTACAATACGTTTTGCAATCTCCTCTTTCGTCCCCGAGGAGGGCAGGTCATATTCTTTGGCAATGACAACTAATTCGTCCTTTTTGAGACCTGTGAGTTCTTTCTCGGTACGCATCACCAAACCACCCCTGCGAGAAGTTTGATGGCAAAGGGAATTCCAATCATAAGATTCACACCCCAAATCATGCTACGCTCATTACCCGGCCAAGCCCACGAGACGGTTTTCATCTCCTCATCGGGTTCCAATGCATCGATGAGATGACGCTCCCATCCCGTTGCAAGAACAAGACCACAGAGAACGGCGAGAACGATATCTGGAACCGGAATGATGACTTCCAGCAACGTTGTGAATACTGCGGTAATCGCCACCATCACACCGAGAGAAACAACGCGGAGAATCTTTCGGTCGCGCTCCGACTCGATTGTTATGAGGCCAAACTTCACAGCATGCAATAGAGCAATGGTCGGGTAGATCAGGTGGAAACTGAACCCATCACTGAGGGCAGTAATAATTTCTGCATTTGCATCTTGCGGGTTTTCTGACATATCCCAGGTTGCATAGCCACTTACATACGCCCAATGGCGGAAAATGATCAAGGCCCAAATGAAGAGTATGTATCCTGAAAAAACGGTTGCAAGACTGAGTGGGTGTTTTCCCCTAAAGCATTGAACGAGGTGGTAAATGCAGCCCACTGCAAACGATAGCATCATGAACGAAAACACCCCCAAGACAAAAGTCATTTCAGCCAAGGTCACCATGGCGTAATTGTATCCAGACGATGCTGCAGAATAGTTGACGGTTGGAAAGGTCCACCAAGCATTACCTGACCCGTCAAGAAATCCAATCGACCGGAAGATCATATTGTCCATGACTACAGCAATTGTTCCCAAGGCGAAGTATCCGGAACGGCGCAGAGCCAGCGCTCCTTCGCTCTTGTCTTCAAGGGAGGGAGGGAAGATGAGAAATCTCAAACCGACGCTGAAACATACTAAACAAGCCGCTAAAATCATACAAACAGCCAGCATTGAGTTGTAAAACGGATCTGCATCTGCAGCAACCGCTGAACGGTCAATGAAGGTAAACAAAACCACCAAGAAACCAACAGCACCTATCTGCCACCCATTTCTTAGGAATGGAATCGGAACTAAGAGCATCAAAAAGAGATGAATATAATAGAAATTCATTGATGATGAATAAGCTGAAAGTTCAACAATCAAACCACTCACATCGGGATCATTGATTCCTACTGTAGGAACGAGTTCCTGTAAACGACGAAGAATGAAGTATAATAAAAGCCAAATTACCAAAGCAGCCCCCACTTTTCTATCCCATGTTCGTTTGTCGTCAAGAGCACGAAGGTGAAAGTAGGAAATGAAGAGAAGAATAAAGATACTGAGAATCAATCCGATGTCATCCAGTAAGTCAAGACCTTCCGCCATGAAATATGATGTTTCAAACGAGTTATAATATTTTTAACGGCAAAGTAACAATCTAGGGCATTCTACATCAATTGCTCATTCGTGAACAAAGCCGTGTCAAGACATAAGGTGTAAACGACTAAAATTTGCAAATCCAGTTATTTACAACGAACAGACCGTTCTTCACTCACTCTGGGGGAATAGGTGGTGCGTATCCACCAGCAACTGCTTCTTTGACGATGGTCATATCTGAATCAACCATCATCTGAACCAATTCTTCAAAGGATGTACCCGGAACCCAGCCAAGTTCTTTTTCGGCAAGGGAAGGGTCCCCAATCAACAAATCAACTTCAGCCGGGCGGAAGAACTTGGGATTGGTACGAACACGAACATTGCCTTCTTGGTCAGTAGCAATGGTATCAACACCTTCTCCGGACCATGTCAAATTCATCCCAACATGTGAAAAGGCAAGAGTAATCATATCGCGAACGCTATGTGTTCGTCCGGTGGCAACGACATAATCGCCTGGCTTATCTTGTTGAAGCATCCGCCATTGCATCTCAACATAGTCGCCAGCGAATCCCCAGTCACGCTTTGCATCAACGTTCCCTATCCAGAGGCATTCATCAAAGCCTTGAGCGATTCGGGCTGCTGTCATGGTCACTTTTCGTGTCACAAATTCCAGTCCGCGTCGTGGACTTTCGTGATTGAAGAGGATTCCAGTACAAGCGAACATATCGTATGATTCACGGTAGTTCCGAGTGATCTCAAAAGCAAAGACCTTGGCACATCCATACGGAGAACGAGGATGGAACGGAGTCGATTCTGTTTGGGGAACATCACGGACTTTACCGTATTGTTCAGAAGAACCGGCTTGATAAAAGCGGCAATTTGGTGCATGCTTTCGGATTGCTTCAAGACAGCGTAGAGCACCAAGGCCAGTGATGTCAGCGGTCATCATTGGAGAACGCCATGACTCTGGGACAAATGACATAGCCCCGAGGTTGTAGAATTCATCGGGTTGTGTTTGAGCAACCGCATTGTCAATGGAATTCTGGTCGGCTAGATCTCCGTTCAAGAGATGAAAGTTTTTGTGCTCCATCAAGTGATTGATGAGGCTTCGTCCAGATGTGGGTTGAGATACACGACGAACCAAACCATGAACCGTGTATCCTTTGTCAAGAAGCAATTCAGCCAAATAAGACCCGTCTTGTCCTGTGAGGCCTGTTATCATAGCAGTCTTTCCGCTCATAACTTATCGTGAGCGCTTCCCTTTTTCAATCGTTGCGTCCAAGTATGGGCAGGAACAACAGCAAATCGCCGCGTTGGAGCAAATGTTAGTTCGATGATGATTTCTTCATAAAGCGTAACGGGGTTCATTTCTCATGAATACCCAACACCCCGTAAAAAAACTGCTTGTCGTCGGAGCCGGTGGCATCGGTGCAAGTCTTTTGGAAAACCTGATTCCAGCCATCACAAGAGTCTCGCTGCCCTGCTCAGTGACCATTATGGATGCTGACACCGTAGAACCAACCAATCTTGGCCATCAGCGCTACAAGTTGACTGATGTTGGCCATCACAAAGTCACACAGCTGGCTCAACGACTCAATTCAGAACATGTCAATGTTAGAGGGCTTCCTGAAAATTTGAGGCAAGCGAACCAACTCAACGGTTTTGATTTGGTCGTAGTTTGCGTTGACAGGCCAGAGCCTCGTCGCTTGGTTCACGGTCTTGATATCCCTTGGATTGATTTGCGTTGTTCTGGAGATGGTTGGGTCGCTCTTACATCGCAAAGCTCGCAAAGGTTGGTCCAAAAAATGACACCAGACCACGAACCAAAGAGTTGCCAGGTTGATGGAGCATTGGATTCCGGAAACCTCGAGTTTGGCTTTGCTGTCGCCGCTGCCATTGGTTCACAATGGGCCATGCAAGAATTACGAGGGAAGCCTTCTCCGACCCAAACCATGGGTAGCATCACCTATGGTGCTCTTTCATTTCCGGAGGTGAAAGCATGATGGTCGAACTCCCGGAATTTTCCAACACTGGTTTGGATGAAGCCACATGGGACGAAGCCTGTCTCGCAGCAAGTGAACGGAAGGTTGCTAACCCTCAACTTCTTTCAGCCCAAGAAACATTGGCTGCTCACAGCCGTTGGGATGGTGTGTATATTCTGTCTGTTCTTGCGGGCTTGGAAACCTCTGTCCTCATCGACGCTGAAGACAGCATCTACATCGATTGGGGAACGGCCGGCCAAGTGACCCTCCAACCACCATTAGGGGCAAAAAGTCCGTTCAAGTTATGGGTTCATACTCACCCTGATTTTGCAGCGTATTGGAGCATCACCGATACCAACAGTCTATCTCTGGGTACTATGATCCTGGAGACTGCAATGGTCTTGGGCGAACCAGGTCCTAAATTTACGAGCAATTCAACGTTCAATAAACAACTGGAAGCACCGTTTATTTCCACCGAAGGACCCCTCTCAAATTGGACCAGTGAAGAACCAACTCCTTGGCATTCGTGGTACAGGAACAACAACATTGCAGTGGAGGGAGAAGCATGAGTGCTCGGAGGCCAAAAGACGAAGAAGAATTCGTGAAGGCGCTCTTAGCCATTGAAGAAGGGCGAGGGAAAAGCATCGGTGAAGTCATACAGGAAATTACCGGCTCTGCTCCATCTGAGGAAACCATAGAAGCCGTTCGTAATCGATTGCAACTCGCTCAGGAAAACGGGGAATCCGTTGACATCGCATCAATTGTTGAGTCGCTCAACAGTTTGATGTCCGAGTGGGTCTAGACTCATTCGTTGTTGTAGGTTGCTCTGCGGTTCTCAATAAGTGCAGACAAGCCTTCTAGAGCATCCTTGGTTGAGAAAATCCTATTCAAACCATCCAGTTCCATCTGTAACCCGTCTCCGAGAGAAGTTGACGCCGTGGCGTTGATGAGGTCACTCGCCATCTTCAAGCCAATAGGGGCCGTAAAGGACAAACTCTTGATTTGACGTGAAACCGTTTTGTCTTCCGTTTCAAACCCATCCGGACAAGTTCCACTCATGAGAGCAGGCATGTTAGCATCCGAGTAGAATGAAGATGCAAATTGAGCCACTTTGGAATCGGGATTTGACGGCTTTCCAGGATATTTGTTGGCTGGCTTTCCTTCCGAGGAAAGAGATGCTACGCAAGAATCAACGCTGGCAACGTCCACAAGGTGGGTAATCAAGCCAAGATCCTTTGCGGTTTGTGCATTCATGAAGTTTCCAGCCAATACCGCCCATCGAGCTGCAGGAATACCACATATTCGTGCGGGCCGTTGTGAACCTCCAAGTCCAGGATAGATTCCAATTGAAGTCTCTGGGAAGCGGAATTGCGTTCTACGGGTTCCAATTCGGTAATCGCAAGCAAGAGCGAGTTCAAGCCCACCACCAAGAGCCAGGCCGGTTGTCAGAGCCACGGTTGTCTTTGAGGAGTTTTCAAGCATGTCAAGCATGGTATGACCGTCCGCAGTGAAATTGTAAATTTCTGGAAACGCATCTGCTCGGATTTTGTCAACAAAGAATTTGACGTCGGCTCCGGCGACAAATGCCTTTCCAGCCCCATCAAGGACGATGGTATGGACAGAAGTATCTGAGTTGGCTGCTTCAACAGCCGTTGTCAGTTGCTCTACTACCGTCACATTGAGGGCGTTCATGGCTTCTGGCCGGTTGATGGTAATGGTCGCGATACCGTTTGTGATGGTTGTATCGACATAAGAAAAGTCCCAACTGTTTCCGCTTTGTTGGGTAAAGAAAGTCGGAACATTCCAGCCTTCTCCAGCCACTTCTGCATACTTCATAGCCATTCTATGTGCTTCTTCAACACCAATTTTATTCATCAATTCAAAAGGTCCCCGAGCCCAACGGAGGCCAACCTTTGCACCGCGGTCAACGTCTTCCATGCTGCAAATATCTTCGTCAACGATTTGTGCTGCAACGCCAAAAACAACACCAAGAAGACGTTCTGAGACTGCAGTATATTGGTCCTCGGAATACGCTGTTTCACCGGTAACATCCCATTGAGCATTTGCTTCAATCAAATCTCTGAGGTTTTGTGCACCGGTATATCGGGGTGTGTTGAGTTGCTCTGCGAGATAGTCGGTTGAATGCAACGCAATAGGAGGTCCTGTGAGGTTCATCAAACCGAAGGGGCCGAGTCCAATTCGGAAGGCTTTGCAAGCGATAGCGTCAATTTGAGCTGCCGACCCTGCACCTTCTTCCAAAAGCAAACACGCTTCATTCAGCCAAGGAACGAAGAAGCGATTCACAACAAATCCTGGACGGTCAGCACAAACGATGACAACTTTACCAAGCATTTTGCAGTACTGAACAACCTTATCGATGGTTTCTTGGCTTGAAGATTGAGCAGGAATCACTTCTACCAAACGGTTTTTTGCTGGATGATAGAAGAAATGGAGGCCAACAAAGCGGTCAGGACGGCCTGTCGCTTCGGCAAGGGCATTGACTGAGAGTGATGATGTGTTTGATGCAAGGATGGTGTTAGGCCCACACACCTCGTCAAGCGTAGCAAATACTGCTGTCTTCACGTCAAAATCTTCGAAAACTGCCTCAATGACCAAGTCAGTATCAGTTGCAGTTTCCTCAACTCCAATCACACCGGTTATGCGGCCTTGAATATCTTCCACTTGCTGAGGAGAGAAAATTCTGCGTTCAACTGCTTCGGAGAGAAAATTCGTGATAATGGACTGTCCACGTTCAACCCATTGTGCTTCTCGGTCCACCATTTGGACATCAAATTCTTCTTGAGCACTTTTCTGGGCAATTCCCGAGCCCATGTTTCCTGCGCCGACAACGGCTACACGCTGAATAGGTTGCATGTTACTGCGCAATCAAACGATGCTCATGAAGCATACGGATGGTTCACAATGACGAAATCTCGGTCCAAGCATCGCCCATATCACGATGGAAACGCTCTGGTGATAGAAATTCAACATGTTTGATGAGGTTTAGATCCGGCTCACGGTCTGCTCCACTGCGAGCCACCCACCGGCCATGAATCGTTTGAATTGCATCCCGCCAAGCATGTTCGTCTTCAGCATCAATGCATTGACCATCCGGCATCAATTCGTTGTGCGCAGGTCGGTTCGACGCAAGGACGGGTTGACCTGCAGCCATTGATTCAACAGGAGGGTAACCAAACCCTTCAGCTCCCGAAGGAAACAGAAGCGCTTCAGTGTGCCACCGATAATGATTGAGTACGTCATCGCTAATGTCGCCCCCAACTTGAGTCCATGGGACACCCTGCTGAGATGCATATTCGCTTGCGGCCACACCTCCGTAGGGGCAAGAATCCCCGCCGATGTGATGAACCATCAAAGATTGAAGAAGTTCTTCAGGCAGTTTGCTTAGCATTCTAATAAGGAATTTCAAACGCTTTCTAGGGTCGTGGCTTCCAACGACCAAAAGGTTGCACGTCGCCGATGAAAGTCCACTCGGTGGAGAGGGCAAAGGCAAGACTGGAGCAAAATCTGCAGCATCCAATCCATATGGGATGCGGTAGAGGGGTTTGTTAGGAAAATGCTTCTGACACAAGGATTCCGTTGCTTGCGTATTACAGATGATGGCGCTGGCTCGACCGATTCCTTTCATCAAACGTTTCAAATCCGAGCGACGGTACAATGGTGGCCGTTGTTCACCAACTTCAATACGCTCTCCATCGAGCGTAATCGTTTCTGGAAAAAGGTGGAAGAAATCGTGGATGTAAACAACAACAGGAACAGGTGAATGCTTTGGAATAAGGTGAGCCTGCTCTTGGTCTGCTACATGAATCAAGTCAAGTGAACCTGTACTGTGCACGTTACGAACGGTTCGCAATATCTGCCTTGGGTGCCCAAACCAGCGTTTCATGATACGTCGCAGTCCAGAGGCGCCTGCAGGAAGGTTGTACTCTTCTGTCCCTGCACTTTCCCAACCCCTAATATGGCCTCCTTCAAGCGAGGTTCTTAGATCGTGAAAGGCACCTCCAAGCCCGGAATAACGTGAGAGTATTCCTCCGCGAACCAGCAACACGCGCCGCGTAGGGTGCGTGTCCTTATCCTGAGCCATGAACTGGGGAGGGTGCTGGACTTCTTGAAAGAATAACCTCAAGAATTCCTGAGACCATCATTCCCGACCCAGAGCGACATTGAGTGTGGAAAAGAAATCAAGTAGTGGTGGCACTCGTGTGCAGTTGAACCCCATGCCAACGCCTCCGATGAAAATTCCAGCCGATGCATTTGAATCACTTCAAAATAATATCGAGGGTACACTCAACAACGGCAAAATCATTCGTTCAACGTTGGCTAATTACTCTAACCAAGGGCCCTTTAACGCAGATTGGGAAGTCGAAGCAGCAGTAGAAGCTCTTCACGTCTTCGGGTCCCGATGGACCATTGAAATTCTTGCAACATTGTACATTACCGGCCCTCGACGATTCAATGAAATGAAGAACATGCTGAGTGGTATTTCAAGCAGAACGCTTTCGGATAAGTTGCGTTTTCTAGCCGAAGAAGGGCTGGTCTTGCGACTGGTTACCGAAGGACCTCCTGTCAAAGTCAATTACGAACTCAGCCAACACGGCTTGACTTGCGGTCGACTCCTCTCGCCGCTGGTAGCGCATCTGAAAGTGAAGATGGGCTCGGTTCGACCAGAGTGAAATCAAGGCTCAACTCTATTTTGTTGAACAACACGTTTGTCTTGAAGGTTGAACGCGGTTAAGACTGCTGGCATCCCATGCTTTCCGTGATACAAACACGTATCGAGGCCGATCGAGGCTGGGCGCGTATCGCTAAGACATACCTCGTTTTGCCAAACCTTACCCCATGATTGCTCCGTATGCCCCGGAAGACTGACCGTTGGAGTATGGCCAAAGACAACAGTTCGCTCAGGATCAACAGGTTCTGGAGCCTGATGAAATTCCTTCCTGACCCACAAATATTCTTCCTCTGTTTGTTCATCAAGAGGAAGGTTTGGGCTGTAACCTGCATGTATCAATCTCCATTTCTTCAAAACAATATGAAGAGGAAGGGTTTCAATCCATTTGATATCACTCTGGATTTGTTCTTCCATGAGTTGACGGTCGGATGACGTCGAAGCATTGTTGAAGGCGTTCAAGTACGAACGAATGGTTGTATTCCCCCCATTGTTTATCCAAACCAACATGTCTATGTTTGGGTTTTTAAGTTGCTCCAACGAGAAATTTTCAGCCATCATAGCCTCATGATTTCCCTTTACAGACAAGATCTGTTCATTTGTTCGTGCAGTGTGAACAACCCCGTAAGAATTCGGGCCTCTGTCAATGAGGTCGCCCAACAAAACCACTCGGTCATCTGTACCAAGATTCAACTGTTCAAGAAGCGAAATAAAACTTTGATAAAACCCGTGAATATCTCCGATGACCCACACGTTTGCACCTTGGTCCAATGCTGACTGTAGCTGCGTTTCAATCGTTTCATTTCTCTTGTTTTTCATCATAAAATTCTACCATAAGTTAACGCTTTCAAGGGTATATTAACGGCTTATTCAAGCAGTGAAAGTAGTGCTCAAAACGACGATGGTTTAAGGGAGGAGAAGGCCAACCCCAATGTATGCCTCTTCTCTCCCAATGGGTGCGTCAGCGACCATGGTTAGCGGCTGGATTGGCTGGAGCGGCAAGCAGTGTTGCAGGGCTTGCTGGAGGTGTTGCAGCAGCAGCAGGTGCTGTTGGCGCTATGACAATGGGGGGCATACGAACCAAAGCCACCCATCATGAACACCCGTTGCGGCGGAGGATCCTTTCAACCTTAGAAGCACATCCTGGATTGTGCTACCGTGAATTACAAACTGCAATGAATACCGCCAATGGAACATTGCGACATCATCTTGATGTTCTTCAGACTCGCAAGTCGGTCACAATTCTTCCGGTTAACGGCCGAACGTGCTATTTTGCCGGTGCACCAAGTCAAGTTGAAATTCTCCGTAGCACAGTGATTGGAGAAGAACGAATGGCCCAGAGTCTTCCGATTGGCCTGTCACTTGTACAGCGCTTGATTTTGGAAAATATTGAACGTGAGGGAGTTCCACGGTCACAAGCAGAACTTGCCCGACGTCTCGGAAGAACTCGGGCTACCGTACACAGCGCTGTGAAGGTGCTACGACGACGGGGGATTTTACGAGATGATCGGATTGAACTCATGCCACATATTGACCTTGATATGTGCTGGCAGCCGCACGGTAGCGTGGATTATGAATGGAAGGACGAACGAAGGACGGCGTGACCGCTCCTCTGAAGTTCTTTTGAAATCTATCGCTTGAGCGGCATTTACTGCATAGACTTCAAAGGCTTTCGCCACTGGCTTCTCTTCGGTAGTCAGAATGTTCTCGGTACGAATGGTTGAACTCCCGCTCCCCTCAACTGACCGCGAGGCTGACGCTCTTGTTGAGTGGATGACGGACACTCTTTGCCTGGTTCGAAAGCGAGGAGATGCTATGGCGGATAATGGCAGGGCTGGCCCGGTTCACCGACTGCTACGAGACCATTTGTTTGGTCAACCGAATACCGCTTGGGACGCTCAAATGCTTGCGGATGAACTGGCTTTGATGCCAGCCTCGCTCAATCATCACCTCACACGGCTTGTAGAGAGCGGAATTGTAGGCTACACCAACGAAGGGAAGGGATGGCGACGCTATTTCCTTCGGGGTGGTTCATTGAGCAATGCTGTTGCGTTCTTTCAGCAAAATTGCTCTCTTATCCTCACGCAGAGAATGGCAGCATTGGAGCCATATTGGAAACGAACTGGTGAACCCATGGAAGTGGAACTACCCGAACCTGAACATGCCCCCTTCATGCTTGGCTTAACCGACCACCGGCCAATACCCAACGATTCTAACGGAACTGTACTTTCGCATTGGATGAATGACTTTGGGATGCTTGGTGAGCGTCCCGGCCAAGAAATAACCGCAGATTCGTTATCGGTTCGCTTGATGATGACACTATTGGAACGAGACCTCCCTCTTTCTCTTGATGAAGCAGTTGAGTCCCATGGAGGACAAAAGGCCCGTATTGGACGGATTCTAGACCGATTCAGAGCGTCTGGCATGGTTGAGAGAGTTGCCCGAACCGACCGACTAAGTGTTGCATTATGGACTGCAATGACCACACAATATCAGAGACGTGGTGAAGATTGGATGTTGAAAAAAGGTGGATTTCAACGTTTGCTCAGTAATGAACAGCAAAACACTCTTCTGCAATCGTTGAACAAAGGAAGCCTCAATGTGGATGATGTTGGAAGGCATTTGGAAACCATGGCGGCACGAGAGCAAATGCTCCTCCTGAACCTACTCGGCGGTCGCCTTCCGATGGGATATCGCCTCTCTGGCCCCTCACCCCAAGCCCTTCAACGGCGTGTTCAAGAGCGCATGGACCGTGTTCTCCGGAGAATGGTCCGAGTCGCCAACTTACTTGATGAAGCCGTTGAAACCTCCCGAGATGAGGGAAATGCTTGAAACAATTTCAATTGACCCAAATCCATGACCGAGCACATCCAACCCGCCCCAGGGCCTTGGGATGGTGATGCTCGTCCTCTTTTTTTAGCGCCAATGTCGGGTGTGTCAGATTTACCGTTTCGGTTGCTCTCAAAGGAATGTGGTGCAGATGTTACCATCACCGAATTTACCAATTCAACTGCGTTAACCCGAGAAGCAGCGACATCATGGCGTCGCATGGAAACGCATGATACTGAAGTCCCGTTCATTCCGCAAATCTTTGGGGGCGACCCGGGAGACATGGCTACCGCAGCCGAAATGCTTGCACCGAGCGCCGACATTATCGACCTCAACTTTGGTTGTCCTGCGCCAAAAGTCACGAACATTTGTGCTGGAGCCGCCCTCATGGGTGAACCAGAACGTTTGGTTGGGATGGTTGATGATATCGTTCAACGCGTTGATACTCCAGTGACGGCTAAAATGCGACTTGGAACTGGTAGTGGTCAAAACAACGCTACTGAAATTTGCAAGCGCTTGGAAGAGGTTGGGGCACAACGACTCTGTATCCACGGCCGAACCTTGCGCCAGAGATATACCGGTGTTGCAGACTGGACTTCAATCAAGCAAGCAGTGGAGGCTGTAGAGGTGCCCGTCATCGCCAATGGGGATGTTGTAGACGCCACTTCTGCGGCAGCATGCTTGGAGCAAACAGGTGCAGCAGGACTGATGGTTGGGCGAGGTGCAATAGGGCGCCCATCCGTATTTGCAGAAATCAAAGTTGGCCTAGGGTGGATGAAGGAAGAGGAATTGCCTTGGATCGCTTCCAATGAGGAATGGTATGATTTAGATGATGTCCAACAATCCTTTGCATCACGAAGGTGGTGCTGGGACCGTTACATCGAATTGTGTGAGGAAACGGTTGGCATCCAAGCTCGATGGATGAAGCGTCACGCAATAGCCTTCACCAAAGGGTTACCAAATGCAAAGAAAGTTCGAAACATTATGCATGAGCAAAACACAACAAAAGCAATGGCTGATGCAATTAGCGTCTACTTGGCCAACGGAGTATAACACTCAGAAGGTGGATTCCCAGTCTTCGAGGTCGTTGGACTCTGCCCATGCCTCATCGGTGGTTTCTCCACGAACCTTGAGAACTTCACGGGCAAGGAGCCAGTAAATCAAAGCGAGTGAGCGACGACCCTTGTTGTTTGCAGGAAGAGCGACATCAACGTTACGAAGGTGGTTGTTTGCATCAACGATGCCGACGATAGGGAGGCCTGTAGCAACTGCTTCACGGAGTGCTTGCTGGTCTGCAGCAGGGTCGGTAACGAACAAGACATCAGGTTCCAAGTAGGAACGTAGTGCCGGGTTGGTCAACGATCCTGGAATAAATCGGCCAACAGCCGAGTGAGCACCAACAGCTTCTGCAAATTTACGAGCAGGGCGTTGTCCGTATTGGCGGGCGCTGACAATCATAATTGATGGCGCATCGAAGGTGTTGAGGAAGGCTGCAATAGAGCGGATACGGGCGTCAGTGATGTGAATATCAAGAAGGTAAAGACCGTCTTCACGGACCCGGTCGATAAAGCGACCCATGTCGGCACTCTTCTGTTGAGTTCCGATGTTAACGGCGCTCTCCTCATAGGCTTCGGCGGAGACTAGCAAACTTCCTTCATCGGACATAATAGACCACAGTAAGCCGCCCACAGACCCCCTGTATTAAACCGCTTCGTCCCAAAAGCGTTCACGAGACTTCGGACTTTTGATGAAATCAAGGAGGGAAAAGGTATCAAAAAGAGAACGCAGCAGGGCATCCCATGGGAGAGGACACTGAAGAAAAGTCAGTGGCCTACGAACCGACCCACCCGAACGCCACGGTCACTCAGGAAGGGTACTGGACGGGGGAAAATGAGGAGTTTTTGCCGGTTAGTGCTAGCGACTTAGAGCGCTACACCTATTGCCCACTTTCTTGGTCTCTAGCGGCACACGGTCATGCCGGAAAAGGTGAAGAGATCATCAAAGGTCAGGAAAGCCACAAGGCAATTCATCACATCTATTCAGAATACCAACACCTGAGAATTCAAACAAAACGCAATTTGCTCATCTGGCAGTGGTGGTATGCCGTAGTTCTCGTGTTGGTAGTCGATGCAGTACTGTTCCGAGGATTGAGTCGTTCAAATTTTGATACCGATGAATTCTCTAAACTGCTAGCAACATGGGCCCTATCGTGCTTAGTGGTAGGGATTTGCGCACTTCTCCTTCCTTGGCGAAACCTTATTGGAATGGAAATCCATCAAGACTCAACCATCCACTTCAGTGTAGAAAATAAGGCTGTAGTTGAGCCATATTTTGAACCAAAGGGGTTCAAGGGCGGATGGTTCGAAGGTGGACGTATTGAAGTGGCATTTTTCATGGCGGCTATTGTCATGGCCCTCCATTCCATGGCTCTACGCTTTGCAAGCGATAAAGAACAGGCTGCCTACGTATTTGCATTCATCGCCATTTGTTGGACGCTCTTGGCATCCTTCCAACTTCAGCGAGCGTTAGTGGCCAACAGTAAATCATTGGACATAGCAGACGAAAACAACATCACTATCGGGACCGATGTTGCATATTCTGACGATGAAACAAGTAGTGATTTGCTCATTGACAAAACGACTGGCCTTAGAGGTAGGCCAGACCAAATCGTCATCATTGACGGGGAATTTATTCCCGTAGAACAAAAAACAGGGAGGGTTCCAAAACGCCCTCATGAATCTCATTCAATGCAAGTGTTGGCCTATGCGCACCTCATTGAGACAACCACTGGGCGAACTCCCCCTTATGGCATTCTAAGATATGGCGAAGAGGATTTACATGTTATCGATTGGAATGAAAAGACAAAGAATTCTCTCTTTGACAGGGTCAAAACCATTCAAGAAGCCATGGCAAAAGGCGGGGCGTCACGAAACCACACACGTGAGGGAAAATGTAGAAATTGTTCACGCCGCTACGCTTGTCCCGACCCACTAAGCCCGTGATAGACATCTGGATTGAAACTTAGGAACTGTTACGTTCAACCCAACTAAACAGGTTTTTGAGTACAGGACCAAGAGATTTGCCCTTTTCTGAGAGCGAATATTCAACACGAGCTGGGACTTCAGCGAACACTTCTCTCACCAGAAGATTGCTGTACGCAAATTCATCCAGTCTTCGGCTTAGTGTTGTTGCCGTTATCGACAATTCTCGCTTGAGTTCATTAAATCGAACAGGTTTGTTATGGGTGTTCATAAAATAAAGCATCTCAAGAACGTAGGATTTACCGAGTAGGGTAACCAGATTTTTCCCTGCAGATCTTAGGCATAAAGGCTTGACTTCTATCGGTGGTTCCATGAAGATACCAAGTAGCACCTCCTTATCAAAGAGCAAGTATCTGTTGCGATACTGTAAAGTCTGGTGAATTTGAGACCAATAGATGGTTTAAGCATACTTCCTCCAACACACGAATATCGACACAATACAAACTCAAGAACCATACAATAGTCTTGAAATTCTCGCTTGAATTATTGTTTGATTGAGTGCATAGTCATGCTGGCCGATACCGGTTGTGAAGAACAAAAGGTATGAATTAACGGCGAACGCAACTCCACCGAAGAAAGAAGCAATATAGTCCAATCCCGAGAGTTTTACATGGAGATTAAAGAGTTGG